>Ga0315901_10000336_pt1 | contig 69835 bp, 68 predicted proteins | sample LakEriMetagenome_10_FD_203761 | JGI IMG/M metagenome (GOLD analysis project Ga0315901, IMG submission 203761) | Freshwater fungal communities from buoy surface, Lake Erie, Ohio, United States - Buoy 2 MA116 | ecosystem: Environmental > Aquatic > Freshwater > Lake | place: USA: Lake Erie, Ohio... | reverse complement strand
TTGCAATGAAGCCAAAATAAAATGGGTGTGATCTGTTAATTGGGTCACCTAGAACGCCCATATCAGTGTTAATTACGTTAGGTTCGCCTGCAACAACTTTTTTAATTCGCTTACTTATCGCCATGTGTTCAAGTGTAATTGCCTAAGATGAGCCCATGACCTTACGAATCACTGGCTTTGGCGAAGAGATCGCCGCCATCTCGGGTCTGCCTTGGAATCAGCCGTTAGAGCAATGGCCTGAAGATCCAGCTCTCGCTGAAAAGCGTGGCATTTCGCGCCACATAGTTCGTCTGATCCGGGTAAATGACGAACCCGACTCTGAAATCTATGCGGTGAAAGAGACGGTTTCTGAGTTCGCAAATCGTGAATACGCCGCCTTGCGTGAACTTCGTCGCTTGCAAGCACCCAGCGTTGATCCAATTGCCGTAGTAGAAGGACGCAAAGATATAAATGGCGAAGAGTTGCCATGCGCTTTGGCTACCCGCTTCTTGCCTTATTCGCTGCCCTATCGAGTCGTGCTATCAGGTGCCTTATCTCCACATGACATTTTAAATATGGCTAATGCTTTAGCACTTTTGCTAGTTCGGTTACATCTACTGGGATTCTGGTGGGGCGACTGTTCACTTTCAAATACTTTATTCCGCCGCGATGCTGATGGCTTTGCTGCCTACTTAGTCGATGCCGAAACAGGCGAGTTTCAAAAAACTTTGAGTGATGGCCAACGCGAACATGATTTAGAAATTGCTCACTTCAATGTGGCTGCCGAACTGGAAGACTTAGCTTTATCTGGTGTGCTCTACCCGGGTATGGACCCAGTTCGCGCAAGTGATACCGTGATGAAAAGATATCGGCGACTTTGGGCCGCACTCCGCGATCCACAATCACTTGACCCAACTGATCGCCGCGCGGTTGAACGCGCGATGCGTCAATTGCACGATTTAGGTTTTGCAGTTGAAGAAGTTTCGATTGCGATCGATGGTGAAAATAAAGTTTTGAAGTTCCAACCCAAGTTAGTTGCTGCGGGTTATCACACCAATCGCTTACGCGAATTAATGGGGCTAGAAACCGAAGAGCTACAAGCAAAACGAATCTTGGCTTCCTTTGATCGTTACCGAGCTCGCGAAAGCAATCTTTCTACCAACGTCAATGAAGTGGCCTTTAAGTGGTTAACTGAAATTTTCAATCCAATCGTTAATTCAGTTCCAGCAGAACATGTTGGCCGAGTTGAGCCGGCTCAGTTATTTCATGAAGTTCTTGAGCACCGTTGGTACTTGAGTGAGGGTGCCGGCCATGATGTGGGCTTGGATTTCGCCTGTAAAACCTATATTTCCGAGGTTTTGCCCTACCGTCGTGATTCAGGTATCGAGTTAGTGGAATGATTAAACAATGAGTTTGCCGCCTAATTTTGGTCGAGCCGTTGATTTGAGTTCGCTTACGAAGCCAGCCCAAGCGACTAATGCAATTGCTTCAAATTATGAAATCACCGCTGAGAATTTTGCAGCCAATGCAGTTGAACTATCTCGCACTAAGCCCGTTATTTTATTGGTCTGGTCACCTCGTAGCCCAGAATCAATGACCACTCTTGAAACCCTAAGTAAATTAGAAACTACTGCTGATGGCGCGTGGTCACTTGGCAGCATTAACGCCGACGATCAGCCACAAGTAGCTCAAGCGTTGCAAACAAAGAACGTGCCGTATGCAGTTGCTTTGATAGCCGAACAACCGGTTCCATTGTTTGATCAGAGTTATCCTGAAGCCCAGATCAAAATGGTAATTGATAAAGTTTTAACGCTAGCGGCCGAGCAAGGTATTGGTAGCGCACCAATCGAAACCATCGAACCTGAAGAAGATGAAGCACTTGCCGCCCTAGAGGCCGGCAAATATGAGATTGCCCGAGCGGCCTATCAAAATTTGTTAAGTCGCAAACCAAATGATGCGCTAGCTAAATTAGGTTTAGCCCAAACTGAATTACTTATTCGCACCGAGAAACTCGAAGCAAAGTTAGTCACCGCTCTGGCAGCCTCTGAACCAGATAATTTAAAAGCCCAATTAGATTGTGCTGACTTAGAAGTAATCAGTGGCGATCTGGATGCTGCCTTTACCCGCTTAATCGAATGCGTTCGCCGTTTTGCTGGCGCTGATCGCACGGCCGCGAAAGATCACTTGTTAACACTCTTCCAGTTAGTAGATCCAGCTGACCCACGACTAAAAGTGGCTCGCACCTCTCTGGCAAGTGCACTCTTCTAGCCGATGTCTAAACAGGTAATAACGCCGGAAGAAGAGTATAAAACTTTAACCAAACTCTTCTTTCTATTTGGCTTTGGGATCATGTCTTGGATCCCAAGGTTTCCTGACTTTAAGGAGCAATTAGGCTTAACAAATGGCCAATTTGGCTCAATTATCAGCCTAGGAAATGTGGGCGCTTTCATAAGTCTGCTAACGGTAGGCCACATTGTTCATAAGCTTGGCAGTTATAAAGTTTTAATCGCAAGTACCTGCTCACTTTATTTAGGATTTATCTTAATTGCGAGCATCTCATCCACTCTAATCTTTATTCCAGCTGTAATTTTGGCGGGATTTTCTAGTTCGGCATTTCATATTGCAGTCAATAGCCAGGCATTTGATAGCCAAACTCGAAATAGTAAGCCAATTATCGTAAAGCTGCATGGCATCTGGACTTTGGGCGCTGTTGTCACCGGCCTGGTTTCTGGTTTCTTAATTGGTCGAGTCTCTGCCTCCTTGCAATTAAATATTGTCTACGTTCTCGTTTTACTACTTAAAATAAAATACATAAACAAATTGCGCCCAGTAGCTCTACTGCCAAAACTTGAAGACGATCATTATTCGGTTAAGCAGATTTTTAAATCACTTAGATTTGATCGTTTGATTGCTGGCGGCATGATTTGTGCCATGCTTATTGAAATCGCAATGGGTGATTGGTCTAATATCTTTGCCCGAGAATATTTGGGAATCAAAGGTGGCTTAATTACGCTGCCATATATTTTATTTATGAGCGCCATGATTGCGGGCAGGCTTGGCATTTCCAGAATTACTAATCGGATGCCAATTAACAAAGCAGCCAATATAGGTGCCGTTACTGGCGGTGCATTCTTTTTAATTGGTGTACTGGCTTCGATCTTATTTGGCGACACTCATCAGTACTGGGCCTTTGCAATATTCTCATTTGGTTGCCTCATGGCCGGTCTCGGTACTTCCTTCGTTACGCCAAGTTTCTTTAATGCCGCGAGTGCTAGAAGCGGGTTTCCGAGTGCGGTAGTAATTGGTCAAATTGGTTTGATTAATAATTTCCTGATCTTTGGCGGCAAATGGGTTATTGCCTGGACCGCGCAATTCACTTCTCTTGCCGTTGCCCTCTTAATCCCAGCAATAATGGCGCTATGTGTTCCACTCTTTACGAAGGCGTTGTTAAGCGGAAATGCCAAGGGCCAAGCAGATTAACTAGTGGATAGAGCCAGCCAGAGGGTGGCAAGCGGGGCAACCCTTAATGTAATAACTAAGTCAGATCCTTCAGCCACATCAATTGGTTGGTTGATTACACCGCTGCCGCCAAAAGCTAGATCATCGGTATTTAGAATTTGTTGCCATGTTCCGGCCTTAGGCATTGGCAATCGGTAGTTCTCGTGTGGAACTGGCGAGAAATTAGTTATGCAGACAAGGGGCTGCCCATCTTCTGCCCAGCGCGTAAATGCAAGCACATTACTTGCTGCATCATTGCCAACTAACCACGAGAATCCTTCTGGCAAAGTATCTTTTTCAAAAAGCGCCGGGGTTGATTTGTAAAGCTGATTAATCCGAGAGATAGTTTTTGCAACACCAATATGTTCATCGAATTGAGTTAAGTGCCACTGCAAACCGGCAGATTCACTCCACTCATCATTTTGGGCAAACTCTTGACCCATAAAGAGAAGCTTTTTGCCAGGATGTGCCCACATGAATCCATAGAGAGCGCGAAGTGTAGCTAATTTCTGCCAACGATCACCTGGGAATTTATTAACTAGTGAACCTTTGCCATGCACGACCTCATCATGTGAAAGCGGCAACATAAAGTTTTCGGACCAGGCATAGAGAATCGAGAAAGTTATTTCATTGTGGTGATGCACGCGATGAATTGGGTCGCGTTGTAAGTATTCCAACGTGTCATGCATCCAACCCATGTTCCATTTGAAACCAAAGCCAATGCCATCTGAATCAGTACTGCGTGTTACACCAGGCCAAGCCGTTGATTCTTCGGCAATCATCATGATTCCGGGGTGCGTGCGATATGCCGTAGATGTTGCTTCTTGCAAAAGTTGCACAGCTTCAAGGTTTTCACGCCCACCGAATTTATTAGGTAACCATTCGCCTTCTTTGCGCGAATAATCCAAATAGAGCATTGAAGCAACCGCATCTACCCGCAGCCCATCAATGTGGAATTCGGTTAACCAATACAGCGCACTTGCCACGATGAAGTTGCGAACTTCATTGCGGCCAAAGTTAAAGATCAGCGTGCCCCAATCGGGATGCTCGCCTAAACGGGGATCTGCATGCTCATAAAGGGCAGTTCCATCGAATTTAGCCAGTGCCCATTCGTCTTTCGGAAAGTGGGCTGGCACCCAATCGAGGATCACGCCAATACCAGCATTGTGCAAGGCGTTAACTAAGTATTTAAATTCATCAGGGGATCCGAAACGAGCAGATGGTGCGAAGAACGAAGTAACTTGATAACCCCAAGATGGACCATACGGATGTTCCATGACTGGCAAGAATTCAACGTGAGTGAAACCAGTTTCTTGCAAATAGGCAACCAGCTGCACGGCCAGATCTTGGTAACTTAAACCGATTCGCCAAGAACCTAAATGAACTTCATAAACAGATACTGCGCTACGCCAAGACTCAAAGTTACTTCGCTCTGAAATCCAATCGTGATCACTCCATTGATAATTTGACTCTTCAACAACTGAAGCAGTTAGCGATGGGATCTCAGTGGCACGCGCAAGTGGATCAGCATGATCAACCCAGCGACCATCATTGGTGTGTACGGCAAATTTATATTTAGTACCTGGCGCTAGGTCAGCAATAAAGATTTGCCAGATGCCGGTATTTTCAATGCGCCACATCCGATGAGTGTTGCGATCCCAATAATTAAGATCGCTAATCAAACTTACATCGCGGGCATTTGGTGCCCAAAGCGCAAAAGAGGTACCGAGCAAATTTCCAGTTTCATCACGTTGAACTTGTGCGCCGAGGACTTTCCAAAGTTCTTCATGTCGGCCTTCGGCAATTAAATAAAGATCTAGTTCGCCCAAAGCGCCCGGCTGATTTGGTATGACCTGGGGTTTGCGGCGAAAGATTCTCATTAGTTAAGAGATCCGCACCACGGCAATATGCGCCACATTGTTGTAATCGCCGCGCGGATCAAGGCTGACAAAACTTTCGCGGTTCCAACTAAATGAATTTCCGGTCATCTGATCATCGACCACAAATGAATCGCCAGTTAGTCCCAGTAGATCCATGTTCCAGTGAACCACAGTCGCTTGCGCATTTGAAGGGTCGAGATTGACTATTACGAGCACTAAATTATCGCCATCACGCTTGGAATAAGCGATTATTGCCTCATTATCAGTGTGGTGGAAATGAAGATTGCGCAGACGTTGCAATGCGCGATTAGCGTTACGGATCTTGTTTAACTTAGTAACTAGCGGTGCTAAAGATTGCTTAGCGCCATCCCAATCGCGCACCTTGATCTGATATTTCTCAGAATCTAAATATTCCTCACGGCCTTCACTTAAGACCCGGTGTTCAAATAGCTCATAGCCGGCATACATTCCCCATGACGGCGTCAAGGTTGAAGCTAGCACTGCACGCAGGGCAAACATCGCTGGGTTTCCACTTTGCAAATGAAAGGGCAGGATGTCTGGAGTATTTACCCAGAAGTTAGGGCGGAAGAACGCACTTGTTTGATGTGAAACTTCGTTGCCATATTCAGTTAGTTCGTGCTTGGTAGTGCGCCAAGTGAAGTAGGTATAAGACTGTTGGAATCCAGCCTTACCGAGTGCGTGCATCATGGCTGGCTTAGTGAATGCTTCAGCTAAGAAAACAATTTCTGGATACTTGGCATTTACTTTTGCAATCAAAGTTTGCCAGAACAAAACCGGTTTAGTGTGTGGGTTATCCACGCGGAAAATAGTCACGCCTTTGCTAATCCAAAGTTCGCATATTCGATTTACTTCAGCAACTAGCCCATCGAAATCATCATCAAAATTAATTGGATAAATATCTTGATACTTCTTAGGTGGGTTTTCGGCATATGCAATCGTGCCATCGGCGCGATAGTTAAACCATTTTGGGTGTTCTTTAACCCAAGGATGATCAGGTGAAGTTTGCAGAGCTAAATCAAGAGCAATCTCAAGCCCTAACTTCTTTGCTTCTTTAACAAAGTTTTCAAAATCTTTCATAGTGCCTAGTGCTGGGTTTATCGCATCGTGGCCACCATCTGAATTTCCAATACCCCACGGAACACCCGGATCATTTGGTCCAGCGGTGAGAGTGTTATTTGGTCCCTTGCGGTGAGAGATACCAATCGGGTGAATTGGCGGGATATAAAGGACGTCAAAACCCATATCTTTTACCGCTTTTAAGCGCTTTGCTGCAGTGCCGAAATTGCCACTGGCGTAAGTGCCATCCTGATTAATGCTGGCGCCTTCACTGCGCGGGAAGAATTCATACCAAGCGCCGACTAAAGCTCGTTCACGTTCAACATAGATTGGAAACTGTGGCGAGTTAGTTGTCACAGTGCGATATTGGGTGACGATCGCCGCTTCTATCTCAAAGGTGAAGCGTCCTAGTTTAGGGAATGAGATTAAAGCTTCATAGCGATCAGTACCAGGATTACGTTCAACGGCTGCAATGCGAGATAACTCTTTGCCTTTGCTATCGCGAGTGACTAACTGAACTTGCGGATAGTCATGACCTTCGCCGGCAACAGTTGCACTTACTAATATTTCTTCATTAACAATTGCTTTAACAGGAACAAATTCTCCCCCAAAGTAGATTGTGGGGGAGAGATCAGTGATTGCGACGCGGCCGATCAACCCGAACCCTCGGTGTTGCCAGCATCGGCAGCAGTCACATCGTTAATCTGATATTTATCAATTGCTTCTTGAACTGTCTTAGCTTTTACATCGCCTTGCTTTGCAAGTTGTTGCAAAGTAGCTACCACGATTGATTCGGCATCAACCTTGAAGTGACGACGAAGCGCACCACGAGTATCTGATAAACCAAAGCCATCGGTACCAAGGGAGGCAAATGGGCCGGGAACCCAAGGCGCAATCTGATCTTGAACTGCGCGCATGAAATCACTAACGGCAATTACTGGACCTTCAGCGCTAGCTAACTTCTTAGTCACATATGCCTGTTTGTTATCACTTGGGTGCAAGAAGTTATGGCTATCAGTTTCTAAACCATCACGGCGAAGTTCGTTCCAAGAGGTAACTGACCAAACTGAAGCAGCAACGCCCCAATCCTCAGCCAATAACTTCTGTGCCTTAAGTGCCCAATTAACGCCAACACCAGAGGCCAAGATCTGTGCCTTCTTCTTACTGCGAACTTCGGCAGGTGCATAAAGGTAAATACCCTTTAATAGGCCTTCAATATCTAGGTTTTCTGGCTCTGCCGGCTGCATATATGGCTCGTTATAAACGGTGAGGTAGTAATAAACATTCTCACTGTTCTCGCCATACATGCGACGCAAACCATCTTTAACAATATGGCCAAGTTCGAAACCGAAAGCTGGGTCATAGCTAACAATTGCTGGATTAGTTGAAGCAAGTAGATGTGAATGACCATCTTCGTGCTGCAGACCTTCGCCATTTAGCGTGGTGCGGCCGGCAGTGGCACCGACTACGAAACCACGAACTAACTGATCAGCGGCTGCCCAGAAACCATCACCAGTGCGTTGGAAGCCAAACATCGAATAGAAGATGTAGATCGGAATCATTGGCTCATCATGGGTTGAGTACGAAGACCCAACTGCTGTAAACGAGGCAACTGAACCGGCTTCGTTGATACCTTCGTGCAGAATCACACCTGTTGTGGACTCCTTGTACGAAAGCATTAGCTCGCGGTCAACTGATAAATACTTCTGACCTTTAGGTGAATAGATCTTTAAAGTTGGGAACAATGAATCCATACCAAACGTACGAGCTTCATCAGGAATGATCGGAACTAGGCGAGAACCTAGGCCCGGATCCTTAATTAGATCTTTGAGCATGCGCACAAATGCCATTGTGGTTGCAATTTCTTGCTGGCCAGAGCCACGTAGAACTGACTCATAAACTGAATCATCTGGTTGTGGCAATGGGCGAGAAATCTTGCGACGCGATGGAATCGAACCACCAAGTGCTACGCGACGTTCCTGCAGATACTTAGCTTCAACTGAATCATCAGCTGGGCGATAGTACGGAGGTAATTTCGCATCTAGTTGATCATCTGCAATTGGAATTCCCAAACGATCGCGGAATTCGACAATATCTTCCATCGACATCTTCTTCATCTGGTGCGTTGAGTTACGACCTTCGAAGTGAGAACCAAGCGTCCAACCCTTGACGGTCTTCGCCAAAATAACAGTTGGGCGACCGTTTGAATTCATCGCTGCTGTGTATGCGGCAAATAACTTGCGGTAATCATGGCCACCGCGACGCAAGCCCCAAATCTGATCATCAGACCAGTTAGCAACCATGGCTGCAGTACGTGGATCACGAGCAAAGAAATTATCGCGAACGAACTTTCCGCTTTCAGCTTTGAAAGTTTGATAATCGCCATCGAGAGTTTTGTTCATCAAATCAACAAGTGCGCCTTCGCGATCTTGCGCAAGCAGTGGATCCCATTCGCGACCCCAAACCACTTTGAGTACGTTCCAGCCGGCACCGCGGAAAATTGATTCGAGTTCTTGAATAATTTTTCCATTACCGCGAACTGGGCCATCTAGGCGTTGCAGGTTACAGTTGATAACGAAAGTTAAGTTATCTAGATTTTCACGCGTTGCTAAACCAATTGCACCTAAAGTATCAACTTCATCAACTTCGCCGTCGCCCAAGAATGCCCAAACATGTTGCTGGCTAGTGTCTTTGATTCCGCGATTGTGTAAGTAACGATTAAAGCGGGCTTGGTAAATTGCATTAAGTGGACCAATACCCATTGACACAGTTGGGAACTGCCAAAAATCTGGCATCAAACGTGGATGTGGATATGAAGAGAGCCCGCCACCTTTATGTGAAAGTTCTTGACGGAAACCATCTAATTGATTTTCAGTAAAGCGCCCTTCTAGAAATGCGCGGGCATACATTCCAGGACTTGCGTGTCCCTGGAAGAAAATCTGATCGCCACCACCTGGATGATCTTGGCCGCGGAAGAAGTGGTTGAAACCAACTTCATAAAGCGAAGCCGAAGATGCGTAAGTTGAAATGTGGCCACCAACGCCAACACCTGGACGCTGCGCACGGTGCACCAACATCGCTGCGTTCCACCGGTTGTATTGTCGGATACGACGTTCGATTGCTTCATCGCCAGGAAAGTCTGGTTCGCTATCGGAGGGAATACTGTTTATGTAATCAGTCGCGCGCAATCCTGCGATACCAATGTTCTTCTCTTGCGCACGCTTTAAGAGAGAAAGCATTAAGTAGCGAGCGCGAACCGGACCTGCGTTAGCAAGGGCGGCATCGAAGGAGGCATTCCATTCGGCCGTCTCGCTAGGGTCAATATCAACTAGCTGTTCGACGATGTGATCGGGCGCATCAAATGTTTCGCTCATGGCCCTATTCTCGCGGTTACTGCCCAGTTGTGTGAAATTGAGAGCGGGTAGGTCTTGCTAAGTGAGCAATTTTTGGGTGGACTTAGCCAGTGGCCATGCGTATGGGCTTTACCAAAGGCGATTTGATCTTAGAAATCGGCTATGCCGCCGACTGTGATGATTCGTTGCGCGCAAAGGTAAAAGGCATTACGGATACGGAATTCATTCAGGTTGATCCGACCGAAGTAATCGATGGCGTACTCCTTTGGTGGCGCGATGGTGATGGCGACTTAATCGATGAGCTAATGGATGCCCTCACCTTTTTATCTGAAACTGGACCGATTTGGGTCATGACCCCAAAAATGGGCCGCGCAAATTATGTTGAAGCAAGTGAAATTCAAGATGCCGCCCCGATTGCTGGACTAAGTGTTACCTCAACTATTGCTGTCGCAACCGATTGGACGGCAACTCGGCTAGTGGCACGTAAAGCTGGCAAACGGTAGATTTCGCGCCATGACTACGACACTAGAAATTGGCCAACCCGCCCCTGATTTTGAATTAGTAAATCACCATGGCGAAAAAGTTACCCTCTCATCATTTCAAGGAAAGCAAAACGTTGTTTTAGTTTTCTATCCATTCGCATTTTCAGGAACATGCACCGGTGAACTTTGCGCATTACGCGATGACATCTCTGCATTTCAAAATGAAAATGTGCAAGTACTTGGAATCGCTTGCGACCCAATGTATTCAGCTCGCGCATTTGCCGAAGCCGAGGGTTACACATTTCCGATCTTGGCTGACTTCTGGCCACACGGTGAAGTTTCAAAGCGATATGGCGTTTTCTTTGAGGAGCGCGGATTCTCAACTCGTGGCACATTCATCATCGATAAGTCAGGAATTTTGCGTTGGCAGGTCGTAAATAGCCCAGGCGAAGCGCGTAATGCAGCCGATTACAAGGCGGCGTTAGCACAGCTTTAGTTAGGTTAGACTTACGCATCTGGTTTCGACCAGGTAAGTAAGTTCCGGGTGCTTAGCTCAGTGGTAGAGCGTCTCGTTTACACCGAGAATGTCGGGGGTTCGAAACCCTCAGCGCCCACCAGTTCGACCTCATAAAACTACATATCTAATCTAAGTTAGCTTTCAAATCTAATTCGAAAGCGCAGATAGGGAGGCCGTTATGAAAGCTAGCCCGAGCGATCAACGACAGATTTTAGATATCCAACGCCACGATTTAGCTTTAACTGCCTTGGCGCACAAACTAGCCACACTTCCGGAAATTGCTTCGTTAAGCGCTGCCACAGTTAAATCAAATAACACCCGCGACTTAAGAATTGCAGCCGAGACTGAACTTAGTGATGTTAATCGCGAATTAAAACGTGCCGAAGGCGATGTCGAGCAAGTTGTAACTAGGCTACAAAAAGATGAAGCCCGTCTTAATTCAGGTACTGGCACCCCTAAAGAACTCGAATCTCTACAACACGAAATAGTCTCGCTTAATGCGCGTCGCTCTGAATTAGAAGAAGTTGAGCTCGAAGTGATGTTGCGCGTTGACGGGATCAAATCTCGCATTGACGAGTTAAAAGCACTCGAATCAACTCTAGCAACTGAAATTGCTGAACTAACTGATCGCAAGAATGTGGCATCCCTTGCCCTGGAATCCGAAAGTGCTCAACTCAAATCTGAACGCGCAGCAACTGTTACTTCGGTTGATAAAGCACTTTACGATCTATACGAAAAGATTCGCAGTGGTGGCGGGGCTGGCGCAGCTGCACTGTTGGGTGGGCAATGTTTAGGTTGCAACTTATCAATTAACGCAATTGATCTAAAGCGCATGCTCGACTCAGCCGAAGATGAAGTAATTCGCTGCGAAGAGTGCCGTTGCATCTTGGTGCGCGGGGTTTAAGTAAATGGCGCGTCACTTTAAATTAACTGCAGACGGTGGCTCTCGTGGCAACCCTGGACCAGCTGGTTTCGGTGCGGTGGTTTCTGAAAACTCACAGATAATTGCTGAGATCTACGAGTTCATCGGTACTGCTACCAATAATGTTGCCGAATATGGTGGCTTAATTGCTGGCCTAAAAGCGATTCATGATTTAGATGATCAAGCCACCGTTGATGTGTGCATGGATAGCAAGTTAGTAGTCGAGCAAATGTCTGGCCGTTGGCAGATCAAGCATGCCGATATGCGCAAACTAGCCCAGAGTGCTCGCGAAGCGCATTCGCCGTCGCTAGTTAATTACACCTGGATTCCGCGCGATGAAAACTCACATGCAGATCGTCTGGCAAATAAAGCTCTCGATGCTCAAAGCAGTGGTCACGATAAGAGCGAGCCGATCAAACCCAGGCAATTAAATTATTTAACTGAGCGGTTAAAGAGCACTGAAAAACCAACAGTGCTTCATTTAATTCGCCATGGCGAAACAGTTTTAACGCCAAGTCGTAAATTTTCTGGTGTTGGGCCGCTAAACCCAGTACTTACTGATACAGGTCGTGCTCAAGCAAGCGCCGTGGCGAAAGCTGCTGCGAAGTTAGGCGCTGAAGTTTTAATTGCATCGCCACTAAATCGAACTAAAGAGACTGCAGAAATCATTTCGCAAAGCGTTGGCTTAACAATTGATTTTGATGAGATTTGGTTTGAAATGGATTTTGGTTTCTGGGATGGTCTCTCAGTTGAAGAGGTAAAAGCACAGTACGCCGATGACTACGAAAAGTGGTTAACTGATTTATCCTTTAAGCCAGCAGGTGGCGAGTCTTGGGAAGAAATTACAGTTCGCGTCGAAGCAGCGCTTTCAAAAATACTTTCAGAGTTTCCTGGACAAACGGTTGCCGTAGTTACCCATAACTGTGTGATCAAAGCAGCGGTTGCAATTTTTCTTGGTGCACCAATCGAATCAGTTTTCCATATGGATATCGGCCCATGTTCGATTAATACTTTATTAATGTGGCCATCTGACGGTCTGCGCGCAGTTCGTGGAGTAAATCAACAATCGAATTAGCCTCTATCTCGGTCGCAACTCGTTAAGATCAGGGCATGTCTAAAGTAACTGTATTCATCGGAGATAGCGTCACCGATTGTGATCGCTTGATTAAACCCCCTTATGGTGACGGTTATGTTTCTAACATTGCCAATAGCGGACGCTTAAGCGGTGAAATAGTTAATGTCGGCATTAGTGGAGACCGCTTAATTGACCTAGAAGAACGCTGGAATACCGATGTTTTGGCCTATCAGCCAACGTTGGTATCTGTGGCTATCGGCATCAATGACACTTGGCGCCGCTACAAGAGTAACGAACCCACTTCAGTCGAAGATTTCCAAAATAGATATCGTCGTGTTTTAACCGCAACAAAAGCGCAAGGTAACTCTGAGTTAGTTCTCTGCGAACCATTTTTACTTGAGGTGCGCGAAGAAATGAATTCATGGCGCGAAGATCTAGACCCAAAAATTGCTGTAGTTCATAAGATGGCGGCTGAATTTGGTGCGAAACTGGTCCCATTTGATCAGCACTTAAAGGCTGTATCAAATGAGATGGCAATGGTCGAGTTAGCTGATGATGGAGTTCATCCTTCAATACTTGGCCACCAGATTATGGCCGACCTTTGGTCACGAACTGTAGGTTTGTAGTTCAGATGCCCGATGCATGACCTTCACAGCGAGGGTCTGATCCGAATGCATGAGTGCCATTGGCCAGAACTTCCATAAGTTGCACCGAAGATCCATGCCCCCATGGTGTAAGAGCTACTACTTCGTGACCTTTAGCTCGAAGCTCTTCAAATACATCAGCAGAGACGCGATCTTCAATCTGTAGAACGCCAAGTCCTGACTCTTCCGCAGAATTAAGCCCGGGTGCATTGAGATGCTGCCAACGTGGCGCTTCGATCGCTTCCTGAACATTGAGTTTTAGATCAATCACATTTGTAAGCAACTGTAGGTTGGTCTGAACTTGAATATTGGCTCCTGGTGTTCCGCCAACCAGATACAAAGAGCCATCGGGGCGTACCGCGGTAAATGCATTGAGAGTATGCGCAGGTCGCTTTCCAGGTGCGATCACATTTGGCGAAGTTGGGTCTAGTGAGAATCCGGTCAAACGGTTGTTTAGCAAAATTCCAGTCTCGGGAATAACCCATGAACTACCAAAACCATGAAAGACCGATTGAATCCACGAAACGGCATTGCCTTCTGAGTCTGAGACTAAGAAGTAAGTCGTATCGCTTCCTTCATTTATCGGTGCGATATCAATACCTGCAGCACTCATTGAGATTGCACTAACGCGCTGATCAATATGGCGCCTAGAAAGAATTCTTTCGGTATTAACTGCGACAAACTCGGGGTCACCGATAATTTCGTTTCGGTCAGCAAAGCCAACCTTCTTGGACTCAACGCCAATATGAATTCGATCAGTCTCAGAGAGTGCGGCAATCTCAAATCGTTCATTTATCAAGAGTTTTTCCATCAAAATCATGCCTTGAGTTGGGGGCGGCTGTCCGTAAATTGTGAAGTCGCGATATTTAACCGAGAGCGGTTCTAAAACTCGAGTGGTGTGAGCTTTCAGATCTTCGGCGCTAAACCAACCTGCTGAACCTTTCACAAGTTGCGCCGCGATTCGACCCTCGTAGAAAGCAAAGCGACCTTCGGCTGCGATTTCCTTAAGTGAGCGAGCCAAATCTTTTTGAATAACCAGGTCACCAATTTTTACCGTGACATCAATTCCCATATCTGCAAACATCTGAGTATCAGGAGCAATTGCAAGATGCGCTTTGATTCTATTTACAAAGCCCGCGTTTGCCGGGAAGCCGTTTTCCGCGTAATCGATTGCTTGAGTTAATAGCTGAGCAAAAGGTAGCTTTCCATAGCGTTTATGCGCCTCAAACCAAGTAGAAACTAGCCCAGGAACGGTTCCAGATTTGTATCCATGAAGTGGAATTCCGTCCGGATAGTTTTCAGGGGTTGCTGCATGTGAACCTTCGCCACTTCCGTTGAATGCGAGGTTACTTTTGGTGGCGCTGTGATGAGTTACGAGAAATGCATCTCCACCCAAATGCGATGCACCAGGTTCGACAACGCAGATAACAGCGCTCAGCGCGATCGCGGCATCAATAAAAGAGCCGCCATCCTTAAGAACCGCAATCGCAGCACTGACAGCTAAAGGCTGACTTGCTGCGGCTCCACCGTTACGAGCGTAGACAACACTGCGTCCGGTCTGCATCCTTAGTTGCCTGGGCTCACAGTCGACATATTGAAATCTTTGATAACCATCGGTGGCACAGACATGCTGGTTACATCGCCTGCCCATTCGCGTGGTTGAGTCCATTCAGTAGCACCCGCATGAGCGATGCGCGAAAGTGCACTAACTGGTGAATCATTCCAGCGGAAGTTATTTGTGGCTCCTTGTACTTCGCCATTTTTCACGTAGTAAACGCCATCTCGCGTCAGACCAGTTAATAGCAATGAGTTCGGATCAACCATGCGGATGTACCACAGCGTTGTCAGAAGCAATCCGTTATCAACCTTCTTGACTAGGTCTCCTAGATTTCCGCTGCCGTTATCAACACTCATGATTAAGTTATCGCCCATTGGCGTATAAGGAAGTGAAGTGATCTTTGCACTCGCTCTAGTCTGAACCAGAGATTGCAAAACACCATCCTTGATCCAATCAACTTGAGATTGCTTTTGACCATTATCAAAGACGGAAGTAAAAGAACTACTTGCTGAGGCAGCGATAAATGGTGAACCACCAAGAACTGGGTGAGCCGGATTGCTAAATAGTTGTAGTCCAACGTTAGATAGCTTCTCGCCAACGCGAGTTCCGCCACCCTTCTTGGAAAAGACGCTCTGGCCTTCAAATGCATCGCGACCGCCAGAAACCCACATCATGTAGACGTAGATATCGGCAATAGAGCCAGAAGGAAAAATAGTGTCATAACGGCCAGCCGGAAGATCAATCTTTTTCGCTTGCCACTCTAACCGTTGACGAATATTTGCATCAATCTTTGCAACTGAAACATTCTTAAAGTCATGGGTTTCAACGCCATCCCAAGTTGAGCGAGAACGTTGATGAGACTTTCCGGTCATCTCGACTCGACCTACAGGTGAATCATGACGCAATCGCATTCCGCCTTTTGAGCCAACCCAAATACTTTGGTGAGTATGTTCGGCGTAACCAAATAACTCAATTGCATCGGCCTTAGACCGTTGCATCATCTCGCCTAGTTCAGGCGCAAAGTTTGCGAATATTTCTGGCCCAGTTGGCGTATGTGCTGCACTCCAATTTCCGAAAGCGACGTCGCGAGCAAGAGGTGCGAAATCTTCGGCAGCTCCGGCAGCTTTTGCCGCAGCGGTAGCTTCGGCAAGAATTGCATCGATATCGCTTTCATCAACATTGGTGCGAGTGACTGCACCAGATGCCATTGAGCCATCGAGACCAACAAATGCAATTACGGTGACGCTGCGTTGAGCAATCACACCGTTAGTTGTCAGTGTGCTGCTTGCCCAACGAAGGTTTGCTTGCGTGCTGTCTTGGACAACGACAATGCAATCATCGGTTGTAGAACGGGCAAGAATCTTTTCAACGAGATCTTGTGCTGAAATCATTTGCTCGCCTCCGCAACTGTGTTGAGAACATTAACTTTGTCGAATACCGCAGCTGGACAACCATGGCTAACTGCCGCAATCTGCCCGGGTTGCGCCTTGCCGCAGTTAAAAGCACCACCTAGAACATAAGTAGATGGTCCGCCAACTGTCTTCATTGATCCCCAGAAATCTGTAGTTGTTGCTTGGTATGCCACATCCTTTAGCTGGCCAACAATTTTTCCATTCTTAATTCGATGGAACTGCTGACCTGTAAATTGGAAGTTATAGCGCTGCATATCAATTGACCAAGACTTATCGCCAAGGATATAGATGCCATCTTCAACTGATTCGATCATCTTTTCCAAGGTTGGCCCGGTTGGGTTAGCTTGCAACGAAACATTTGGCATGCGCTGAATCGGCACATGTGCTGGTGAGTCAGAGTAAGCACAACCGTTACTGCGCTCTTTATTAACGGCTGCAGCAATTCGGCGATCTAATTGGTAACCAACTAGCACGCCATCTTTGACGATATCCCAGCGTTGAGCTGCAACACCTTCATCATCCCAACCGACAGTACTTAAACCGTGTTCAGTATTGCGATCGCCAGTGATATTCATCAATGATGATCCGTACTTTAAAGTTCCAAGTTTGTCTGGTGTTGCAAAAGAAGTGCCCGCATAGTTGGCTTCATATCCGATAGCGCGATCAAGTTCTGTGGCATGGCCAATTGATTCGTGAATCGTTAGCCAAAGGTTAGTTGGGTCAATCAGTAAGTCGTAACGACCAGGCTCTACAGAAGGGGCAGCAACTTTTTCAGCAAGCAGTGTTGGAAGTTTTTCAATTTCGGCATCCCAATTCCAATTTGAATTATCCATCCACTCCCAGCCATAACCTGCTGGCTGAGCAAGTGTGCGCATAGATTCAAAACCATGATCACCGATTGAAATAGCTTCGATCTGAGTCTGAATACGAACGCGTTGTTGCGTAGTACTAGTTCCGGCAGAGTCTGCATAATGCTTTTGCTCTTTCACAAACATAGTTTGCGCGCTTGTGTGGTTTACACCTTTAGCGGCAAGTAGCTTTGAACTAAGCGATGCCAGACGATCTTTTTTATCAGCATCAGAAACAGTAAACGGATCAATCTCGTAAGCCGAAACCCAACTCTTCTTTGCATAGACAGGTTCTGGCACAAGTGAAATTTCATCAGTTGAAAGTGGCTTGGAAGTCTTTGCCATTGCAACCGCAGTTGCTGCAAGCTTCTGTGCTGACTCAACGCTGACATCAGGAGATGAAGCAAAGCCCCATGCGCCATTAACAATTACCCGCACACCGATTCCAAAATTGGTTTCATCTGCTTGGGTTTCAGGCTTGGCATCGCGCAGGGAGAGAACTCCGGTTCGGGTGCGTTCAATTCGCACATCTGCGTGCGAAGCACCGGCACTTGTGGCTGCGTTTAGTGCTGCATTTGAGACTTTTTCGAGTGGTAGAGCTAAGAAATCCGCATCAACTGTCGTAATCATGGGTGTAACCCTAAAGGAACTCATTACATACCGCTACTAATCTCGCGTATTCTTTTCCCTAGAAGAGTCGCCCGGATCACCGCGTTACGAAAGTACCGAGGAAAGTCCGGACTCCATAGAGCAAAGTGGTGGCTAACAGCCACCCGGAGCAATCCGCGGGATAAGTGCAACAGAAAGTAAACCGCCAATAGCAATATTGGTAAGGATGAAACGGTGGTGTAAGAGACCACCAGCAATTGCAGTGATGCAGTTGGCTATGTAAACCCCACTTGGAGCAAGACTAAACAGATAGCGCTTAGAACGGCTCGTTCAAGTTATCGGGTAGGTCGCTTGATTCTGCAAGCAATTGCAGAACTAGATGGATGGTGATCCGTTCGTAAGAACGACAGAATCCGGCTTATAGGGCGACTCTTCTTTTACTTCTCTGGAAATGACTTTAATTTCAAGCTCTTTGGCAGAATACGATCATGTCCTACGTAGTTATCTTCCGCTCTACTCGCAAATTAGACGATGGGCAGTTGTATTCCGAGTGGTCTGAAAAAATGGAGAACTTAGTCAAGACAATAGATGGCTATGAACATCATTTCGGTTTTCGAGACGCAATAAGTCGTGACGGGGTAACTGTTTCGTATTTCACTTCTTTAGAGGCAATTTCTCAGTGGAAGAACTTAAGTGAGCACAAAATGGCCCAACAATTGGGTCGAGATTCCTTCTACGAGGAGTACTCAGTTCAAGTCTGTGAAGTGCTCCGAGATTATGGCTTTGAAACGTAAAACTCTTTGTTTGGGCATCTAGGGCGACTATTAATTAAAAGCGAAACTCCGCCACGATTTCTTCGTCGATTTTCTCTCCAGTTTCGATGAATCCAATCTTCTTGTAGAAATCTCCGGCATTTCCTTCACTTGGGTGCCAGGCGGTTAAAATTCTCTGCATTCCTAGTTCGCGGTATCGTTCAATGACAGAGGTAACTGCAAATGTGCCAACCCCAAAACCTTGATGAGATTTGTCGACTAGCAATCGCCACAGCCAAGGATCCTTTTGTTGTTCAGTCTGATCTGCACACATAATAAAGCCGGCTGGTTGAGAGTTCCGAAGCACGCCTCTAATCCAAACTAGAAGTGGACCGTTCGGATCCTCTGGCGGAAAAAGCGCATCAGAAAAACTCTGCGCAACGGATGCGACGAGATTTTGCTGGTTTTCATTTACATCAAGAAGCAAGAACTCACGAGCTCGTTTGTTGAGTTCAATCAACTCAAATTCATCTTCAGGTGAAGGCACTCGCCAAGCATGCCAATTGCGAAGTCTCAAATCAACCTAGTCCTGCTTATGGGTTAAATATTCTTTACAGTTTTAATTCTTTGCTTTCGATAAGCCATTTCTTGCGCTCGCGTTCAGATAACTTCTCGATTGAATATCTCAACATGGTGCGGGGCATCAGATTCGAATGTTCTGCGAGAAACTGTCTGAGCAACATGACATCTCTTTTGCCGAGTTCACGCAGCATCCAACCAACCGCTTTATGAATCAGGTCTTGGTCATCCTTAAGCAATAACTTTGAAATAGCGATTGTTGGCGCTAAATCTCCATCGCGAATTAGCGCAAAAGTGAGAATGATTGAAACGCGTCTTTGCCACAGTGATTTCGACTTAGCGAACTTGATTAATAGTGGCATCGGATCTTTAACTTCAGTCAGGTAAACACCCATCCACGGAGCTGATACATCAACAATGTCCCAGTTATTCACACGTTCAGCTCGGACTTGCTTTAGATAGAAATCAAAGATCTTTTTGCGGTCTTGTGATTTCTTGGCCGCCTTAAACTGCAAATTAAGAATGATGGCTGCACACAAACGTGCTTCGTGAAAAGGCGAATTGAAGAGCTTCTCAACTTCGCGAAGCTCAAGGTTCTGGTGCTTCTTTGCAACAGATCTAGTCTCAGGAACTGAGCAGCCAAGGAATAGATCACCTTCGCCATATCCACCCGGCGCTGTCTGAAAGAAGCTGGCAAGGTCGCTAACTCTGCCTTTTCTGGACAAACCTTTTAGATCTTTAAGTGCAACTCTGGCGCTCATACGAGAAATATACCTTTCACGTTTGCAAGGCTAAAGATTCATAGACATCGGCTTAACTAGATAGTTATGATCGCGCACATAGTTCAATCCACGGAGGCGTAAATGAGTAATTTTCTAGCTGAAGCCAGTGAAATTCAAAGCGATCTAGTTGCAATTCGCCGACAGATTCATCAAGAACCAGAAATTGGATTGGACTTACCCAAGACTCAGGCGAAAATTTTGGCCGCCCTTGATGGTTTAGGTCTTGAGATCACAACTGGAAAAGCACTTAGCTCTGTAACCGCTGTGCTAAGAGCTGGCAAATCTGACAAGACTGTTTTGTTACGCGCAGATATGGATGCGCTACCGGTTACTGAACTTGCCGATATTTCATATAAGAGTCAGATTGATGGTGCTATGCACGCATGTGGACATGACTTACATGTAACGATGTTAATTGGTGCAGCCAAGCTACTTGTGAAAAACAAGTCACAGCTCAATGGCGATGTGGTCTTTATGTTTCAACCTGGCGAAGAAGGCGACGATGGCGCGGGCCATATGATTAAAGAAGGCGTGCTGACTGCAAGTGGCAGAAAAGCCGACAGAACTTACGGAATTCACGTTATGTCATCTGCAATTCCAACTGGAGTTTTCACCACAAAGCCCGGAACCATGATGGCTTCTGCCGATGAAATACATGTAACTGTTGTTGGAATGGGCGGACATGGTTCACAACCTCATACTGCTAAAGATCCGATTCCAGTTGCCGCTGAAATGGTTAGTGCGCTGCAGCTATTGATTACTCGTTCCTTTGATGCCTTTGATCCAGTAGTAATTACAGTCGGGCAATTCCATGCGGGCACCAAAGCAAACATCATTCCTGATACGGCAGAATTCCAAGCCACGATTCGCACATTCTCGCCTGAGAATAGAGATCGCATCAAGATAGAGGCAGTGCGTTTATGTGAATCAATCGCGCAGGGTTATGGGCTTAAGGCCGAAGTTAAAGTTGTCGAGCAATATCCGGTCACAGTAAATAATGATGTACAAGCACAATTTGTGGGCAAAGTAGCTGCTGAGCTCTTTGGCAATGAGAGTTATATGGATATGCCACACGCAATTGCTGGAGCTGAGGATTATTCACGTGTTCTAGAAGCAGTTGAGGGTTCTTATGTATTCCTTGGTGCATCAGTTGATCAAGACTTTACTAAGTCTGAAGTAAACCATTCACCTCGAGCAATGTTCGACGATGCCGTGTTGTATCGAGGAACTGCTCTGCTCAGTGAGTTGGCGGTTCGATCACTTCATGAAATGGATTAAATTGTTTAATCTAAATAGCGCTGCAGATCGCGGCTTTTAGGGAATACTTACATCATGAGTACGAATGAACCTGAGTTCACCGATCTCGCACCAGAGAGCAAAGATCTCGATAGAGCTTGGCGATTACTAGCAAGAATCTTCGTGATAGCTGGCGGTATTGGTTGGTTTGCATCATTTGCTTTATTGGTGGAAAGAGTTCAGTCACTAAAGAATCCGACTGAAAAGCCATCATGTGACATCAGCCCATTCGTCTCTTGCGGACCTTTGTTTGATTTATGGCAAGCCTCACTGTTCGGGTTTCCCAACGCGATTCTTGGCGTAGCTGGGTTCGTAGCTCCAATAGTTATCGGTGTTGGTATGTTTGCAGGCGCAAATTTCAAAAGTTGGTTTTGGCGTATCGCAGTCATCGGCCTAGGCACTGCTTGGGTATTTGTGACATGGCTCTTCAGTCAAAGTGTTTATAGCATCGGCGTCCTCTGCCCGTATTGCCTGGTAGTTTGGTTAGCAACGATTCCTATGTGGTGGGCTGTTTTGATTGTAACGATTGTTCAAGGTTATTGGGGAGTAAGACTTCGAAACCGAGTTAGTTCTTGGGGAATCTCGTATCTACCAGTTTTCATAATTATCAACTATGGCGTAATTGCTCTTTTGATCATGCAGGAATTAGGCAGTCGCATTGTGAGCAGTTTTTAACTGATCAATCGGTATTCCTAAAACTATTCCCTCGGCTGGCTTATAGGAGAGCTCTTCCTTATAATTTCACAATGAGTACAAAAGCCCTGTTAGTAATCGATGTCCAAAATGACGTGGTTGTAAATGCGCTGAGAACTTCTGAAGTCATAGCGAATATAAATTCATTGGTTTCAAGTGCTCGCACCTCAGGAGTGCCAGTCATTTGGGTTCAGCATTCAGATGATTATTTGGAAAAAGGCTCAACCGGCTGGGAAATTGTCGATGAATTAAAGCCGCTCCCAAATGAAATTCGGATCTACAAAACTCAGGGAAGTTCATTCGCGGAAACTGACTTACAAGCTCAATTAGATTCACTTGGCACTAAGGCGTTAATCATCACTGGCGCACAGACAAATTATTGCGTGAATGCTACTTCAAATGCAGGCGTGGAACTTGGGTATCAAGTGACGCTTGTGAGCGATGCTCATACAACTGAGGATTCAGAGACCGAAAAAGCTAGTGACTTGATTAATGAGAAGAACGCTTCCTTTGCCCAGATTGGTCAAGTTTTAAAGACTTCTGATATTTCATTCTAAGAAGCCATGGACCGATATGGGCAGTTTCATACAAATGGCCTGAGCGTACGTGTGTATCTTCAATCACAGTAAAGTCTCAACTCTTTCTCAAATATTCGAATAAAAAGACTCAACTGCTAAAGTCTATTCATGCGCGCGGTGGCCAGGGGCAATAAGCGACTTGCTTTGATCTTTGTCATTTTCTTGAGCGTCTTTTCGACTGGTATCGTGATTGCGCATCAATGTCACTCCGTGTCCAGTAATCAAGTAGCGATTCAGCACAACCATTCGGATCATGGCTCTGCCGCGACAGCAGCAACAACATTTTTGAATGCTAATTCTGTTTCGGAGCGGCTAATTGATACCGGATGTGTGGCACTTTTCATTGCCGTAATCTTTTTCAGCCGAAAGCTATTGAATTTAAAGGCCCCAAGTTCACCTTTAAATAGATTTATAATTTTAAGGCAAGAATTTTTTGTAGTCAATCGACCCCAAGTTTTCTATCTCGTTCTTTCTCGCCCACAATTGGGAGTTATTCGCATCTAATCCTGCTTAGATTTAAAACACTGTTTTGTTAAATCGAGAAAAGGATCATAAATGTATAAGAAAATCGTTTTACTGCTTACCGTTATTTTGCTTTCATTTTCTGTTCAACCGACATCAGCTAGTAGTCATGCTAATAGCTTAAAGAACTTGGGAATGAACGAGATCATGTTCGCTCAAGGCATGATTCCTCATCATCAGCAAGCCATAGACATGTCTAATATGGCTCTAAAAAATGGTGCTAGTGCCGCAATAAAGAAGTTAGCAAAAGAAATTATTTCTGCTCAGCAAAAAGAGATTAGTCAGTTGAAGTATTGGCTTACAGCAACTAAATCATCAATGACCATGGACCACGAAATGGGAATGAGCGGCATGCTCTCAAAAAGTGATTTGGCAGCTTTAAAAAAACTCAAAGGGGCCAAATTCAATGCTGCGTTCCTTAAAGCCATGATTGAACATCATGAAGGAGCGCTAGAAATGCTAGACCTGCTTGAAAGAACGAAAAATACTGAAGCCAAGAAGATTGCTACCGAGATTGCCAAGGGGCAATTAGCTGAGATCACTTTCATGAAGAAGTTGTTGGCTAAGGCTTAATAAGGCCGAAGGTAATTGATATGAAGAAAGTCTTCGCATTACTGCTCATTGCAGTTTTCATGGCTCAGTTGATACAGGCACAGGCTGCCCCAACGGTGGCATCAGTGCAACGTGACATTAACCGCCTTAGAACTTTGGCTGCCGAAAAATTTGAAGCAGCTAATGAAGCGACGATAAAAATTAGTTCTCTCCAAAAGGAAGCAGCCACACTTAAAAAGCGAGAGGCAAATATCCAAGAGGAATTAAAGATAGCTAGTGATGTTTTGGCAAGAATTGCAATTTCTGAATATCAAGGAAGTGGTTTTGGTGGAACATTTGAATTACTTTTTTCATCAGATCCGGCGCGTTACCTCTCTGATGCATCAGTCTTAAATGGAGTAAGTAAAGGATTTTCAAAGCAGTTGCGGGACTTCGCGGCTACCAAACAACGAGTTCAGGCAACACAGTTTGTACTTGCTGATAGGACTGAGCTTTTGATCGCAGAAAAAAAGCGACTTAATCGCCAGGTCTTGGAAGCGAAGGCTGCTTTGTTAAAAGCAGAAAAACTTTTCAAGTCATTGGCAAAAGCCGATAGAGAACGTTTACTGCGGGAGGAAGCTGCTAGGGAAAGTAAAATCCAAAATGCTTCGAAAGGGTATGCAGCTTCGTATAAAGGCGATAACACTCGTGGTTCTATTGCCTTGAAATACGCACTTCAGCAAATTGGTGATATTTATGTATGGGCGGCCGCAGGCCCGACTAGATGGGATTGTTCTGGATTAACTATGCGAGCATTCCAAAAAGCTGGCGTCTCACTACCTCACTCCTCGCGGGTGCAAGTCAGATATGGAAAGTCGATCGCTTACTCGAATGTGAAGCCAGGAGATTTACTATTTTTTGGTAAACCAATTAGCCATGTTTCGATTTATATGGGTGGCGGAAAAATGGTTCAGGCTCCAAGACCGGGCAAAAGAGTCGAGGTAGTGCCGTTAACGAAGATGTTTGGAAGAAAGCCGTTTGTAGGAGCCAGAAGGTTATGAGTCCAAAGAGCAAATGGTTAATTGCCGTAGCCCTGGCTACCACTATCTCAGTTATTTCTCCTATTTATTCGAGTAGCGCGACAAAGCATAAGCCGACTCTGGCGCAGATTGAGGCTGCAAAAAAAGCAGAAGTGGCTAAGAAAAAAATCGCCGATGAAGCGTTAAAGAAATTAGCTAGTGCCAAGGGGAATTTGAAGTTACTAAGTATTATTGCAAGTCAAGCACAGCAAAAATACATGTCTGCCAAAGCAGAATTATTAGTTGCTACAAGCGAATTGAACTCCGCGAATAAAATTTATTTATCAGCAGTTGCTGAAGTTTCGGCTACTCATAGAGAAATTGGAAAGTTAGCAGTCCATGCTTACATGAATGGTGGTGGCCTAACAGATTTAGAACCTATTTTAAGCTCTTCTGGTCCACAGGAGTTAATTGATAATCTTTCAACCATAGAAAATTTAGGCGTTGGGAATAGAACATCTCTGAAGAGATTTAAAGCCGCAGAAGCTATCGCTCAGCGAGCTAAATCAGTTGCTGAATTAGCTAGACAAAAGCAGGCAGAAGTGACTGTTCGCGTGGCAGCGACAAAAAAGGAAGCTGAAGACGCACAAGCAGAGCAGCAAAAAGAGGTTGATAAACTGCAAGCAGTTCAAGACAAACTACAACGAGACCTAGCCTCAGCCAAAAAGGTTCGCATAACACTTGAGCAAAAACGCCAACTAGCAATTTTGGAAGAAACACGCGCGAATGAAGCAACAAAAGTTACTGGGCAATCTAAAGTTTGGAAAACTGGTGGTCCAACTGGGGTAAAAAGTTCCCGAACATCAGAAGCTCAACGTCTTAAGGCCGTTGAATTCGCTAAACGACAGGTACTTGCAAAGAAACCATATGTGTGGGGCGATGAAGGGCCAAACGCCTTTGATTGCTCTGGTTTAGTTTATGCCGCTTATATATATGCTGGACTTGGTTGGCCAATTTGGGATCGACTTAACTCTGGCCTTTACTACACATACACAAAACAGATCCCATTGGCCGAAATGCAGCCAGGAGACCTTCTCTTTTACTCATACAAAGGAACTATCAGCACAATTCACCATATGAGTATTTATGCAGGCAATGGAATGATGTGGGAAGCGCGATCAACGAAAAGTGGACTTCGTTTTTCAAATATTTACAGTGTTGAAGGCCTAATGCCCTATGCGGGCCGAGTCTAAAAGTATTACCAACGATAGAGATTGAGGAAGAAATGAAAAGGTCAAAAGCTGGGAGCTTGAAAGTAAGTTTCTACATCTTCGCAGTTGCTTTACTGATGGTATTTGGCAATAGCGCAAGCGCGGCGACTCTCGATTCAGTCTCACATATACATCATATAAAAGTTGTAGATAATAAAGTTTTTGTTTTGACTCATGAGGGTCTTTATGAACTTGTTGGAAAGAATAATATGAAATTAGTTGGAAAAGAAAAAATTGATATTATGGGGTTTACGACTTTGGGTAAAACTTTACTTGCAAGTGGGCATCCTGCCGAAGGTTCCAAAATGCCAAACCCAATCGGCGTTATGAAATCTCTCGATGGAGGCTTAACATGGAAAACTATCTCTTTAAGCGGAAAGGTAGATTTCCATTTTCTGGAAGGTTCGGGGAGTGATCTATATGGAGCGGATTCACAAACTGGAAAGTTAATGCACTCAGCAGATTCAGGAGTGACTTGGACAACAATAGGAATAAATACTTTTTCAGATATTGCAGTGTCACCAAATAAGTCAGGCGTAGCAATTGCAATCAAGGATTCTGAATTACTGCTTACTCTGAATTCCTTCAAGACTTCAAGTAAAATCATAAGTAGCCTTAAAATTACACAGATTGAATGGCGTGAATCAGGTCTCTACGCATTAAGTGGCAGCTCACTTTATAAGTCAACAAATTCTGGTAAAACGTGGAAAAAACAGAGCACATTTAAAGGGACTACAGGGATTCTGAGCGCTAGCGATCAATTAATGCTAGTAACTGTAGGCTCAGATATCTTTACATCAAAGAATAAAGGTAAGAGTTTCAGGAAAATTTCTTAACGTGGGCAATTTCTGTTGCCTAACAGATGCAGGAATAGTGAATAGTATTGGCACCACTGAGAGTTAAAGGAGTAAGAAATGGCAGAAAAGATAGTTGAAATTAAGGGAATGACCTGTGGCCACTGTGAAGGTCGTGTGAGTGCAAAGATCAAGGCAATTCCAGGTGTAGTAGGTGTGGTCGTGAGTGCAGAGAAAGCACACGCAATCATCACATCTGAACTAGAAATATCTGGGGAAGCTATTGAGAGTGCGGTAAAGGCAGCCGGTTATTCCCTGGTGCACTAAAACTTTAGGTTCTAATATAGAGAAACCTTTCTTCACAATTAAATCTTGCATTAATGTATGGGTATGACTATCTCAATGAATCGCTTGCTGGGCCACATGGCATGGGCAAATGCTAAGACAATCACCCACCTTCAAACTCTGCCTGAAGGAGCTCTTTCTGCTTTTGCAACAAATCCCGAATGGCATGTGGCAGAAATAATTCATCACATTGTGGATTCAGGAGACCATTACGCTTTTCGCATTAGTGGAATACCTGCCCTTACGCAGTCAGATGACCCATGTATTGATGATGTCAAAGAAATCGCAGACCTGGCCCGACTTAAGGAACAAGCTGCAATTGTTGATAAGGCTCTGCTTGAATGCGTGAAGTTAGATGATATTCAAATTGAATTTATGAACTATGAAGATAAATTAGTAAAGAGATGGCGTTCAACCATCTTGTCTCAATCAATTCACCATGCCACCGAGCATCGGGCTCAGCTAGCATCTGCGCTAGAGGCAAAGGGATTTAAGCCTTTGGACCTAGATGAGTTAGATTTGTGGGCATATGAAATCGAAACAGGTGTCTGAGAAATTAGGGCCGGCTTTCAATCGCCTATTTAGCGCAAGTGTAATTAGCAATCTTTCAGATGGTCTCTTAGCTGTAGCAGCACCACTCTTAGCGATCTCTCTCACAAAAGATCCAATTCTTATCTCATTGCTCAGCGCATTTGTAATGTTGCCATGGCTTCTCTTTGCAATTCCAATCGGCCTAATCGTTGATCGCTCGAATAAACGGCTCTTAGTTACTTTAACTAATTCAATAAGATTCATCGCTGCTGGCCTCGTTGCACTGGCAATCACCACAGATACCATCACGATCTACTGGCTACTGCTGGCAACTTTTTTAATAGGTACCTGCGAAGTTGCCACAGATACGGCAGCACAATCATTGATTCCAATAATTCTAGATAAGAAGAATTTTGAGAAAGCCAATTCACGCATGAACATCGCCGAGACGGTGATCCAGAACTTTATTGGTGCGCCATTGAGTGGATTCCTATACGCCACCGCAATCGTCCTGCCCTTTATTCTCAATAGCCTTGGTTTCCTAATCGCCGCCATTTTCGTCTTTATGATTCCGGCGCATTTAATCTCGAAGGGATCGTCAGCAGAAACTATTGACGCAGAGAAGAAATCATTTATTGGTGAGATTAAGTTTGGTCTTAACTATCTCTGGAATGACAAACCACTAAGGCGCATAGTCGCTACGACAACTGCTCTGGGGTTCTTCTACTCCCTATCTACATCAACTCTCATTCTTTTTATCACTGAAATTCTCGAAGTTCAGGCCAAATACTTCGGCGTTCTCATGGCTAGTGCTGGTTCAGGGGGAGTGCTGGGTGGAATTCTCACACCGGCACTATCGAAGAAATTTGGACGCGGGGCAGTTCTCGCGGTAGCAATTTTCATCTCATCAATAACAGTTATCTTCCAAGGAATTAGCCCTAATGTGTGGGTTTTTGGAGTCATTGGTTTTATATCTACATTTGCGATCACCAATTGGAACATCTTGTTGATGTCTTGTTATCAAGTACTTATTCCTACTGAATTATATGGACGCATTCACGGAGCGCGCCGTACTTTTGTCTGGGGAGTCATGCCAATCGGAGCACTTCTTGGTGGAGTGATTGCCCAGAGTGGCTTGCGCTTACCTCTAATTGTCGGTGGCATCGCAGCGACTCTCGTTTCACTATCTGCTTTTACATTTATTTACCGCCTTGGTAATAAGACTAGCCAAGGCGACCATGAGTCTTCACAAAAGGAGAATTCATGAGTGAGCAAGGTTGGAAGGCATTCCTAGCCGCAGATGATCTAACGGACTGGGTTGTATTGCACGGCGGCCCAACTGCAGTATTTAAAACCAAGACTTTTGCTGAAGCGGCAAACTTTTTTCAAGCGCTCGTGCAACTCCCGGAAATAAATGGGACTAAAACTCAAGTAAATATCGTCTCCGAGCGTGTAACTATTCGCCTAACTCGTGAAGTTTGGACTATTGAAAACGCGCACATTGACCTTGCGCGGTCAATCTCAAAGATTGCTGACTCGCTCGGTGTGGTTGCAGATCCGAGCCAAGTCCAAGAAGTGCAGGTAGCGATTTCTGCCAAACCAGATTCAATTGATCTTAACTTTTGGCGTGCGGTTCTGGGGTATGAAGCAATGCTTGGTGATAACGCGATCGATCCACTTGGAAATAGTTCAACAATCTGGATGCAAGAGCTGGATGAAGCTAAACCACTTAAACATGCAATGCACATAGATGTTTCAGTTCCACAGAAACACGCCGAAGCAAGACTCAAAGCCGCAGTTAATGCAGGAGGCATCATCATTGATGATTCTCATGCACCTGCTTATTGGATCCTCTCAGATCACTCCGGAAATAAAGTATGCATTGCTTCATGGCCCGATGGTGCCGAAGATCCTCAAGACAATAATAATTAGCGCCAATTCTTTTAGTTTGAGTGGCTAATTTGCAGTAATGGCAATCTGCCACCTAAAATTAGCAACAGTTAAGGGGAGTACCTCGTAAATGCACCTTCGTCAATACGGATAGAAATATCCCGGAGTTGCAACCATATTCTGGTTGAGGGAGACCTTGGCGTCATTGGCCCCTTAACGAATAGGTATTAAACATGGATGTATCACTGCTTACCTGGTTTCTTGTTCTTGGCGCAATTCTCGCCTTGATAGTTGTAGACCTTTTGACGGTTAGCCGCAAACCCCACGATGTAATGTTTAAAGAAGCTGCTATCTGGTCGATTTTTTACATAAGCGTAGCCATCGCATTTGGAATTTGGGTATGGCAAACAGCAGGTCCTCAATTCGGAACCGAATACTTTGCGGCCTACCTCGTTGAAAAGTCTTTATCAGTAGATAATCTCTTTGTTTTCATCATTATTTTGGCCCAGTTCAAGGTGCCTTCGATCTATCACCAACGAGTATTGATGTTTGGTGTAATTCTTGCTCTGGTTCTTCGCGGAATATTTATTGCCGTTGGAGCCGCAGCGCTTGCAGCCTTTAGCTTTACATTTGTAATCTTTGGCGCAATCTTGATCTGGACAGGTGTTGGTCTCTTCAAGCACTGGGACGAGGACCCATCGCCAGAAGATAACTTCTTAGTTCGTTCAATTAGAAAACGCGTTGCAATGACCGATGAATATGACGGTTCTAAGATCTTTACCCGCCTAAATGGCAAGCGAATTGCAACACCTATGTTTTCAGTGATGATTGCTATTGCCTCGACAGATCTTTTGTTTGCCCTTGATTCTATTCCGGCAACATTTGGCGTAACTCAAGAACCATTTTTAGTCTTTGCAGCTAATGCATTCGCCTTACTTGGGCTACGCGCTCTTTACTTCCTGCTCAAGGGACTCTTGGATAAATTGGTCTACCTATCTCTGGGACTATCAGTAATTCTGATGTTTATCGGGGTTAAGTTGATTTTGACCTACGTTCATGAAGTATGGAATGAAGTTCCAAAGATTCCGACTCTAGTAAGCCTTGCGGTAATCGCAGCAATATTGATCGTTTCAACTATCGCCAGCTTAATTAAGGTAAAGCGCGATCCAAGTGCTCACGCACATGCGGGCCGAATAACTAATGCAAAGGAAAAGCCGACGCCAAAGAGATAAGCGAAAAGTTTCCTGCCTTGCTGGCTAACGGCCCGTAAAGCGACTTTTCTATACTTCTGATCCATAATTGCCCCATGAGCATTACCTCAACTGTGGCAATGACTAAAAGTTCTAATCCTGCCCTTGTGCTCGTTCATGGTCTAGGTTCTGCCGGGACTATTTGGAAAAGTTTGATTCCTGATTTAGAAAAAGTTTTCACTGTTTATTCCATCGATTTACCGGGACATGGCGAAGCAGCTTTGGGCGAAGATGAAAAATATGACCCGCGTTCACTTGGTGAAATGATTCTGAGTTACATGCAGAGTGTTCACAAAGTGCAAAAGATGCACGTAGCTGGAAACTCGCTTGGAGGTTGGATTTCTTTGGAGATGGCAGCACTTGGACCAAAACTGGTTGAAAGTGTCACTGCCTTAGCACCAGCTGGCTTGTGGCACGAAGGCCCGACCATGAAGATTCCGCCAAGTATCGATGCGAGAATTTTGGCCAAGATTTCGCAATTCTTCATACCAGTTGCATTTCATCTGCCGCCGCTGAAAGCATTTGGTTATCGCAAAATCACGCACTTATGGCGTGAACTAAGTTATGAAACTTGCCGGGACTCGGTTATAGCGATGGCTCGAGCTAAGGGATACAAACCCTTATGGCAAGGAATCAGGGGACGAAAATTTGATTCACCCGTAGACCCAGAAGTAAAGATTTCTGTAGTTTTTGGGGATTCTGACATTACCTTGCCCGAAGAAATAGCCCAAGAAAAGTCGATTCTGCCCAAGCATGCAAAATGGATTCGAGTGCCAAATTGTGCTCATGTGATTATGTGGAACCACCGCGAAATTACGATAAAACTAATCAAGGAGACTGCCGGACTTTAGATTGCAGATGCAATTGATTCGCATTTTTACATTGAGATTTCACTGCCCTATATTTCTACCTAGTTCATTTATAGTTACATAAATGTTTTGAGTGGAAGGTAGTCACGATGTACTTCACTAAACGTCGCGTAATTGACTACTGCCGCATCACCAGCACAAGCTGCTAATCTTCTAAATTTTTAGCACGTCAATATTCTGCTGTAAAAAAACTATAAGCAAAACTCTAATTAAAAACTAACAAAGGAAAATAATGTCTATTTCAAAGAAATTGATCGCGGGAGCTATTGTTTCTGGTCTCCTGGCTACCACAGGTGTATTGCCTGCTGAAGCTCGTCCAAAGAATCTAGCCCGAGCTGTTGCTCAACCTGATTGGCTAGAGCAGAACATTGATAACCCAAAGGTACGAATTATTGAAGTTAGCACCGAGCCAGGTATTTACGAGCGCGGTCACATTAAGAATTCAGTTAAATTAGTTTGGCACACAGATCTAGTGGACACAGTTAATCGCGACATCATTAGCCAAGCTAAGTTCACAGCGCTTGCTCAAAAGGCTGGCATCGATGAGGACACCACTGTTGTTCTCTACGGTGATAAGAACAACTGGTTTGCAGCCTGGGGCGCCTGGATCTTTAATGTTTACGGTCAAAAGGATGTACGTGTACTAGATGGCGGCCGCGTCAAGTGGGAAAAGGATGGCCGAGCGCTAACAACTGCAGTTCCAACTTTTAAGACTGGCAACTTTGTAGCTAAAGCTGCTGATAAGAATCTACGTGCCACCTTGACAAGAGACGTTCTTCCAGTTGCCAAGAAAGAGAGAAAAGCAACGCTGATTGATATTCGCTCTGCTGATGAATTCAGCGGAAAGATATTCGCACCACCTGGATTCCAAGAAACAGCAGTTCGTGCCGGTCACATTCCTGGTGCGATCAATGTCCCTTGGGGTTTAAATGTTAATTCTGATGGCACATTTAAAACTGTGGCAGAACTTAAGAAACTCTATGCGGATAAAGGTGTAACGGGAGCAGATCAAATTATTACTTATTGCCGTATCGGTGAGCGTTCATCGCTTACCTGGTTCGTTTTAAGTGAGATTCTTGGATTCAGTCGAGTAAAGAATTACGATGGATCATGGACTGAATATGGAAACTCAGTTGGTGCGCCAATTAGTAATCCTGCCGGCACTATCTGGGGATCATTCTAATTTCAACGTTAAATCTAGAGAGTAGCAGCCCCGGTAACTCCGGGGCTGCTGGTTCTTTATGGACTAAACAAGAAAAAATCCGCACTGGCATTTCTTTCTTAGTTATTGCAGCGCTTCTATCTACAGCTTTTGTTCTCTCTTCAAATCTTGAGAATTCAACAGCGCCAATCTCACTTTTGATTGGCATGAGCTTGGGTCTGTTACTCGAACGTGGCCGCTTCTGTTTCTTCTGTATTTTCAGAGATGGAATTGAAGATAAGAACACCACACCATTTCTATCGGTCTTAGTTGCTATTGCGGTTGGCTCACTTGGCTACACCATTATTTTCGGTCAATTTTTGCCCAATACCAGCACCGATATATTGCCTCCAGCTGCGCATATCGGGCCGGTTAGTTGGGTACTTGCTGTTTCTGCTTTTACATTTGGAATCGGCATGGCGCTATCTGGTGCTTGCATCAGCGGACATCTATATCGCCTTGGTCAAGGTTATTTGCGCGCTATCCCAGCGCTGTTTGGCACGCTAATTGGCTTCGTTCTAGCTTTTCTTACCTGGAATTGGCTCTACTTAAATGCAATTTCAGATGCCCCAACAATTTGGCTACCTCACTATGTTGGATATTCCGGCGCACTTTTGATCACTCTTGGCGCACTACTTCTATTGGCCGTATTTGCGATTAAAAAAGGTACCAATTCTGATCCGATTAGAAGCGCTCCAAGTGCTGCTATTTCGATAAGTGCAACGCTTAAAAACTTAATTACCCAGCGCTGGAGCCCAATATCAACTGGTGCTATCGTGGGTTTAATCGGAACTTTTGCTTATCTTCGCGTTGAACCTCTCGGCGTTACCCGCCAACTGAGCACTTCGGCTCGTACTTTTATGGATGATAATCAAATCGGTGCAGATACTTTATTCGGCCTAGACAAATTGGCAGGTTGCGTTGCAGTGCTGGCTGAAACCATTACAAATAATGGTTGGTTGGTTATCGGCATAGTGGGCACTTCATTTGCAGCAGCACTTGCCGGCGGAAGATTTAAATTTTCTAAGTTAACTGTAACTAATAGTTCTACGGCGCTGGTAGGCGGAGTGCTTCTTGGTTGGGGCTCAATGACCTCACTTGGTTGCACCATTGGTGTTTTACTATCTGGCACCCAAGCATTTGCGCTTTCTGGTTGGTTATTCTTTGCCTTTGTATTCCTCGGAAGTTATGTTGGAATCAAATTAAAGTTCCACACAACTGGCTGAGTTACATTTTATTACCCGCGTAATAAAGTTTTAGGCAATACTTCATCCACGATCGCTTGGTAGTAATCGGGACTTGGTTCATTCCAAGTCCCTTTTGCTTTTCCTATGGACAAATGAACGGCTAATTGAAAGAATCCGCCTATGACCTTTAGATCTCCTATCTTCGAACTCAGCCACTCCTATATTGATGACGCTGCCGCCCTTAGCCCGATGGATTGCACCTATTTGGGCAATGGCCTCAATCAAGACAAACTTGATGATTTCTCAATCGCCGGCGCTGCGAAATCTGCCGATCTAACCAAGGCAACCTTGGCCAAGCTGATGGCGCTAAAGCCGATAGATGAGATTGATCGAATTGCCCAGACTGTCATGAAAGAGCGCCTCGAGTCAGGCCTGGCCCTACATGAGAGCCAAGAGTCATTCGTTCTTTGGAACGTACTAACTTCGCCGCCTTCAAATGTGCGCTCAATTTTTGAACTGATGCCAAAGGCCAACGATCAAGATTTCGACAATATTGCTAAGCGTTTAGCTGCAGTCGATGGCGCATTTAAGTCCTGGACTGGCACCATCATGGAAGTTGCTAAAAACGGCAAGACAACTGCGCAACGTCAAGTACGCGGAGTTATCGAGCAACTAGAAAGTTATGCCAACGGTGGCTTTAGCACGATGTGTAAAAACTTCGATGCCGATGGCAAGTATCCAGAAATGCACGCCAACGCCAAGCTTGCCGAAAAAGCTGCCGCCGAAACCGCAGAATTCCTAAAGACGCAATACCTACCGATTGCTAACCCAAATGACGCAGTCGGCGCAGAACGCTACGCAGTATGGGCACGTTATTTCACTGGTGCAAAGCTAGATCTGCGCGCAACTTACGAGTGGGGCATGGCAGATCTCAAAGCGATCAACGCACGCATGTGGGAGATTGCTGAACAAATTAAGCCTGGCGCAAAGACTCTTCGCGAAGTTGCCGATCACTTAGATCACGACCCTAAGTATGTAATCAAGGGCGAAGCGAATGTAATTAAGTTCTTGCAAGATTTCACTGATGCCGCAATGGCACGTATGGATGGCGAATACTTTGAAATCGATGATCGCATCAAAATCTGCGAAGCGCGTTTAGCCCCTGAAGGCAGCGCATCTGCGCCTTATTACAACTCACCTTCAGAGGATCTATCTCGCCCAGGCACAACCTGGCTTCCAATGTTGGGCAAAGATGAAGTCAGTAGCTGGCACTTAGTTTCGACTTGGTATCACGAAGCAGTACCGGGCCATCACTTGCAATGCGCAACTGTTGCGATTGAAAAAGATCGCCTCTCACGTTTTCAGATAAATGCAGCATGGATTAGTGGTTATGGTGAAGGTTGGGCGCTCTATGCCGAACGCTTCATGAATGAACTTGGCGCCTTTGATGAACCAGGTATCGAAATGGGTTATCTATCAGCACAAGCTTTGCGTGCAGCTCGCATTGTTGTAGATATCGGAATGCACCTTGGCTACACCGATTTCGATGGCAATGTTTGGAATGCCGAATCATCACGCAAACTTCTTAACGAGCAAGCACTCCTTGATGAAGATCATTCACGCAGCGAAACCGATCGCTACTTAGGTTGGCCGGGCCAAGCTATTTCCTACAAGGTAGGAGAGCGCGTCTGGATGAAAGCACGCGAAGATGCCAAAGCGCGTTTAGGTGCCGACTTCTCACTAAAGAAGTTCCACACTTATGCGCTAAAGATTGGCCCAATGGGTCTTGATCCATTTGCCGCAGAACTTGCTAATTGGAATGGCAACTAACTTAGAGCTTAAGTATGAAATTTCAAATCTCAGTAATTGATGACTTGGCTAATTCAGGGACTCCTGGCGAAATGGTTGAGATCGATAAATTTAACGATGAACTACGTGCCAATGGGCAATTTATATTTGCTTGGGGGCTGCATGCGCCTGAATCAGCCATCGTTATTGATAATCGAAACGGGGCAAATTTGAGCACCGGCAAACCACTTTTTGATGCTAAAGAAAACTTCAGTGGTTTATGGATTATTGATGTGACCGATGCCGAGACTGCTGAGAAATTAGCTTTTGCCGCATCGAAGGCATGTAACCGGAAAGTTGAGCTACGCCCGTTTCATTAATTAGCGGTGCGCACGTTCATAAGAAATAGGGTCTAGCGCATCTAAGTTAATTACATTCATCTTATTAATTGCCAAGATGTCGGCAATTTGGGCACGGTGTTCAATCGAGTGATTAACTATTTGCGCAACGATTGTGGTGTTTTGGAAAGATACGGTTTTCCCATAACGCACAAAGGTCAACATTTCTTCGGGTTGATCAATCCAGTTTAAAAATTCGGCATCGTTTTTAAGTGATTGGGCAGCAAGTGCTTTCATGCCTGCCGAGGTCATTGGGAAATCTTGGTCAGCTGGCGCTTCTTCTTTCTTTAACCGCGCCAGTAATCGTGGTTGGGCTACAACAATATGGTTAGCAATTGTGCCAACTCTCCATTCTGGGTCCCAGGCCGAAAAAGAAAGAGCTTCTTCAGGTAGCTCGCTAAGAGCTGTAAAGACAGAGTGGTTGGCCCAGGACATGTGCTTGAAAAGTTTTACTAGTGATTGATCGCTCATATTGTGATCTTAAACCGCCAGTTGGTTCTGGTTCAAGGAAGTTCCATTTCAATTCACTTAAATCTCATATTTTGAGGGCAAAAAGGCTAGAAATTGCGATTTTCAGGAACTCCTTTAGGATTTAGATATCAGGTTTAGCAAGAAAACTTAACTAAGAATCGAAAGGTCAACTCATGTCTGATTCAGGAAAGTGTCCAGTACCTCACGGCGCAACTACCACCGCCGAATCTGCTAACGAATATTGGTGGCCAAAGGCGCTGAACTTGGAAATTCTGCACCAGCATGACACTAAGACCAACCCACTTGGCGCGGACTTTGATTATTTAGAAGAGTTAAAGAAGTTAGATATCGCAGCGCTTAAGAAAGATATGCATGAGTTAATGACTACTAGCCAGAGTTGGTGGCCAGCTGATTGGGGTCACTACGGCGGTTTAATGATTCGTCTTTCTTGGCATGCAGCAGGTACATATCGTGTTGCCGATGGTCGCGGTGGCGCAGGTTCAGGTAGCAACCGTTTTGCACCGCTAAATTCTTGGCCAGATAATGCCAACTTAGATAAAGCACGTCGTTTGCTTTGGCCAATTAAGAAAAAGTACGGCAACAAAGTTAGCTGGGCAGATTTGTTAGTCCTAGCTGGCACGATTGCCTATGAATCAATGGGGCTAAAGACTTTTGGTTTTGCTTTCGGTCGCCCAGATATTTGGTACCCAGAGACCGATATTTATTGGGGTAATGAAAAAGAGTGGCTAGCACCAAGTGATTCTCGTTATGGCGATTTAAATGACGCCTCAACCATGGAAAATCCACTTGCTGCAGTTCAAATGGGTTTGATTTATGTAAACCCTGAAGGCGTAAATGGAAAGTCAGATCCACTTAAGACTGCAGCGCACATTCGCGAAACTTTTGCACGCATGGCAATGAATGATGAAGAAACTGTGGCCCTTACTGCCGGTGGTCACACAGTTGGTAAAGCACATGGAAATGGTTCAGCTAAGAACCTAGGGCCAGCGCCAGAAGCTGCCGGGCTCGAAGAGGCTGGCCTTGGCTGGATGAACCACACCACTCGTGGCATTGGCCGCGACACTGTAACCAGCGGAATTGAAGGGGCTTGGACAACCAACCCAACTAAATGGGATGGCGGTTATTTCGATCTTCTCTTTAAGTATGACTGGGAGCTAAAGAAGTCACCAGCTGGAGCAACCCAATGGGAACCAATTAATATCGCTGAAGAAGATAAGCCAGTAGATGTTGAAGATCCATCAATTAAATACAACCCAATGATGACTGATGCCGATATGGCCATGAAGATGGATCCGGCTTATCGCGCAATTTCAGAGCGTTTCCAAAAAGATCAGGCAGCGTTCGATGATGCCTTCGCTCGCGCGTGGTTTAAGTTAACGCACCGCGACATGGGACCAAAGGTTCGCTACATCGGGCCAGATGTTCCAGCCGAAGATTTAATTTGGCAAGATCCAATTGCAGCTGGCAATAAGAGTTACAACGTTGCTGAAGTTAAGCAAGCGATTGCCGCTTCTGGCTTATCAGTTGCTGACCTTGTTACAACTGCCTGGGATAGTGCGCGCACATACCGTGGCTCAGACAAGCGCGGTGGAGCTAATGGTGCCCGCATTCGTTTAGCACCACAGAAAGATTGGGAAGGCAATGAGCCAGCACGTTTAGCTCGAGTGCTTTCAGTACTTGAACCAATCGCGCAGAAGAGCGGCGCATCTATTGCAGATGTAATCGTTCTAGCTGGTGGCGTTGGTGTTGAGCAAGCTGCTAAAGCTGCCGGTCACACAATCGAAGTTCCATTTACTCCAGGTCGCGGAGATGCAACAGCTGCACAAACCGATGCTGAATCATTTGCTCCGCTTGAGCCAATTCACGATGGTTTCCGTAACTGGCAAGCCAAAGATTATGTAGTTACTCCTGAAGAGTTGCTACTTGATCGCGCACAATTGATGGGGCTAACAGCCTCTGAAATGACCGTACTTTTGGGTGGAATGCGCGTGCTGGGCACAAATCACGGTGGCACCAAGCATGGTGTTTTCACTGATCAGGTAGGCGCTCTAACCCCTGATTTCTTTGTGAATTTGACCGATATGACTTATGTCTGGGAGCCAGCGGGTGTAAATCTTTACAACATTCGCAATCGTGCAACCGGAGAAGTTAAATTCACTGCCACCCGTGCAGATTTAGTTTTCGGATCTAACTCGGTATTGCGCTCTTACGCTGAGCTATATGCCCAAGACGATAACAAAGCTAAGTTTGCCAAAGACTTTGTTGCAGCATGGGTAAAAGTTATGAACGCAGATCGTTTCGATATCTAGCGAGAAACTTCTTCAAGTAGTTCAATTACGTGCCGGTAAGCCTTACCGGTTGCTTTGCTCATGCCAATTTCGCAAGTGCGATTAGCTGAAATGAAATAAGCATCATCACGCACTTCTATTTCGCTGGCTTGAAGCGAAGTTGCCGATGCGGTTAATTCTGGGAAAGTCATTCCGCGGTCACCGGCATAAGCACAGCAACCCCAATTTTCGGGGGTGAATACTTCATCTGCAATTGCTTTAGCTAAGTTATTCAGTGAACCACTAATACCTAGGGCGGTAGTTGAGCAAGTTGGGTGAACTGCCACAGATTTAACTTTTCTAATTGAAAGCTTTGGCAATATCTGTTTTTCAGTGAATTCAACGGCGTCAATTACTTTCAAATTCGGGTGTTGCGCAAGTAGCTCGGTTAGGCCATGTGAACATGAGGCGGCATCGGTCACAATCGATACTTGTTGCCCATTAGAAATTTTAGTTAGTGCAGCTGTAACTGAATTGCTCATCACTTCATAGCCTTCGGAATAACCCTTTGATTTCCAAGGGGTTCCACAGCAGAGCGAATCAATTCCAGCCGGAATCGAGATTCTTAAACCTGCGCGCTTAGCTAAAGCCATAAAAGCACCTGCCGAGTCGCTGGTTCCAAATAGGGTGCCGGTACACGATGGGAAGAAAATCGCGTCAAAGTCAGTAATTGGCGCACCTTTGCGAATAGTTCCGCCAGTTGGATATCTATTCAAGCCAGGAATCAGATTCGCGATCTTTAGGGCAGTTCCGGCGGCTTGCGTAAAGAGCGACCAATTAGAAGCAGCTAATTTCCAGGCTTGCTTGACGATTGGGAAAGCTTTTTCTTCGCGTAGTTCACGTACCAAAGAGCCAGTATTGATCGAAAGTGGGCAGGTAGTGGCGCACATGCCATCGACGGCGCAAGTGTCTGTGCCATCGTAGGCAAACTCTTTCTCAATCTCATTTACAAGTGAGGTATTGCCAGCGGCTTTCGCTAAAACTAATTCGCGTTGCATAACAATTCGTTTACGAGGCGTTAGCGTTAAATTTTTACTTGGGCAGATCGGTTCGCAATATCCGCACTCAACACAGTTGTCCGCAACTTTTTGAATTTTCGGAAAAACCTTTAGATTCTCATGGTGAGTTTCTAGATTTTCACTCAAGATGATTCCAGGATTTAAAATTCCAGCTGGATCAATTAAGCGCTTAAGTGCCCACATCACTTCGTAAAGTTCATCACCATATTGTCTGCGCACAAAGGGAGCCATCATGCGACCAGTGCCGTGTTCAGCCTTTAAGGTTCCACCATGGGCTAGAACCAGTTCAACCATTTCTTGGGTGAATTCTTTATAACGCTGCAACATGGCTGGATTTTCGAACTCTTCATTAATCATGAAGTGAATATTTCCGTCGCGAGCATGGCCAAAGATCACGCTATCGGTATATCCATGTTTTACAAGTAACGCAATTAGCTCTTCGCAAGTCGTTAATAGTTCAGATACTGGCACCGCGATATCTTCAAGTAGCGCAGTTGTACCTGATGGGCGGTTGCCGGCAACGGCGGCATATAAACCTTTACGGATATGCCAGATTTGATTACGAGTGGCAGCATCGCTGGTTAATTGGGCTGGCTGGCTCAATGGCAAAGTGCTAAATAAAGGCGTAACTGCGGCCGCTTTGCCGCTCAGGTCTGCCTCCGTTTCCTCTTGAAACTCAACTAATAGCGCTGCGTGGTTAACCACCTTGATTGCCTTTAACTCGGCAGTTGCTTCAGGGTCACGCTGTGCCACGCGCAAACTTGTGGCATCCATTAGCTCAATTGCGGCAAAGCCGGCCTTAACAAGTTCGGGTAACGAGCCAGTGGCATCTGCCAATGATTCAAATATCAGTAGCCCAGTAGCTAAGTGCGAATATGCCGGCACGGTGTTAAAGGTGGCTTCGGCAACAAAAGCTAACGTGCCTTCACTACCGATTACTAGATGCTCCAGAATCTTTACTGGGGAATCAAAATCAAGGAAGGAATTTATGCCATAGCCCATGGTGTTTTTAATACTAAACAACTTATTGATTAGGGCCACTGAATCTGGATTTCTTCGCACGCGATCGCGAAGCGCGATTAAGCCAGCATGAATACCGGGGGACTTTTGCCGCAGAATCTCATCAGCATCGCTAGCGCCAGTATCGATTACTAAGCCATTTGGTAGAACTAAAAGCATTGATGCAATAGTTCGGTAAGAATTCTGTTCGGTGCCGCAACACATGCCGCTGGAATTATTGGCAACAACACCGCCGATTGTGCAGGCGACCTCACTTGCTGGATCTGGTCCAAGTTTGCGTTTAAAGCGAGCTAGCGAAGTATTGACTGCGCGAACTGTGGCGCCTGGGCTAATCGAGACTTGTTCGCCTTGGTTGCCAACTTTTATACTACGAAAATTTTTGCGGGTATCTACTAGAAATCCATCACTGGTTGCTTGCCCGCTGAGACTGGTGCCACCTGAACGAAACGTTACGCCGATACCAAGTTCGGTGGCGAGAGCAAAGATCTCAGCCAGTTGTTCTTTAGTTTCAGGGGTGTAGATCGCCTTCGGTTTAAGTAAATAGTGTGAGGCATCATGCGAATAACTCAAGATGTCGGTTGTGCGAGTTGAAGGCTGCAGCGAGGTTTTTGTACTGATCTCAGCCACCTCTTAACCCTTCGCCATAATCGCATCGTGCACATACTGAGCTAGGCCCCGAACTCGACCGTCGTAATACTTTTTAAATCTCTCATCACCTACATACATCAAAGCTAAATTCTTCTGCATTTCAATTGAGCAATCATAGAACCATTTAGAAATAGCTTCTCGATGAGCAACCACAATTGCCTGTACATCTGCCGACCTATAATCAACGCCATTACCAAGTGCTGTTGCAAACCTTTCAGTAACGGCTTCTTGATCTACTTTGGCTGCAGCAAAATCTGCGTGCGAATAATTTGAGGTGCGTGCTTGAGATTGCTCAAAAGCAGCAGTATCGCCCCATCGCTCTTGAACCTCTGCCTCGTGATCATTCATAATTCCAGAGTTTAGAGTAGATCCCTCGATAAGATGGGTTTCTAATTCAGACCAACTCTAGGAGCTGCCTTGTTCGAAGCGATGTTTTTAGGTGCTTTGCAAGGGTTAACTGAATTTCTGCCGATCTCTTCCAGTGCCCATATTCGAATTGCCGGAGAGTTGTTTGGGACTACTGAAGATCCAGGCGCGCGATTTACGGCAATTACCCAAATCGGCACTGAACTTGCGGTGTTGATTTTCTTTCGTAACGACATCAAGCAGATTATTTCGGCTTGGTTCCGTCAGATTACAAAGCGTCCGACTTTGAGTTCGACGGAAAAGTCAGATGCCCGCATGGGTTGGCTAATAATTGTCGGTAGCTTGCCTATAGCAGCATTGGGTTACCTTGGCCAAGATGTAATCAGAAATGATTTTCGCTCGCTGTGGTTGATTGCCAGTACCTTGATCATCTTTGGCGTAATCCTGGGCATAGCTGACAAGTATGGAAATAGTAATCGCGATCTATCTAATCTAAGTGTGCGCGATGGCCTGCTTTATGGTTTTGCGCAATCACTGGCACTGGTTCCAGGTGTCTCTAGATCAGGTGCCACGATTGCAATGGGTCGTTTTCTTGGCTACAGCCGAACCGCAGCTCTACGTTATTCATTTCTGTTAGCGCTACCAGCGGTATTTGGTAGCGGTTTTTATGAACTTAAAGGCGCTATCGAGCAAGGCAGCGATACGGACACTTTCACAATTGCCGAAACACTAATCGCAACTGGAATCGCATTTGTAATCGGCTATGCCGTAATTGCTTGGCTACTTAAATTTGTTTCTACGAAGAGCTTTGCGCCATTTATTATCTATCGAATTGGGCTTGGCTCACTCTTATTGGTATTGCTGGCAACTGGTGTTATTTAATCTTTAAAGTATTTAATTAATCCGTCGATTGAGCTTTCAACCACTTGAAGAACTTCACGATAGGCCGTAATTTCCTCGCCCCATGGATCAGGAACCTGTAAAGATTCCGCATCCGGTGCAGTCGTATCTAGATTAATCAACCTGGGATCAAAAGAGCGAAGCAACATTACTTTGTCGATGTCGGCTTTATTTCTTGCACTTTTTAAAATATTGGCCTTATTTGCTAGATCCATCACCAGAATTAGATCTCTTTGATCGAATAAATCAGCCGAAAAGGGCCTTGAAACATGCTCATACTTGTAGCCCGCCGATTCCCAAACCTGCAACGAATTATGATTTGGCCCTTCGCCTTTATGCCATTCAGATGTCCCACTACTAGATACCAAAAACTTGGGCTTAGTGAAATTACTCGACTTATTGTGTAACACCGCAGCAGCCATAGGTGATCGACAGATGTTTCCTAGACAGACCATCTCGATGTGAATTTCAGTTTTATTCTTGAGAGAGTTCAAATAGGTTGAATTCATGATTGAAATTCTAATTCAAATACCGCATTAGCCACGGTTGACTGGCAAAGAAATTTCGATTTCTAGTCCACTAAATTCACTTTTCCGTAACGTAATTGTGCCCTCAGCATTTTCAATGATTCGCTTCATAATCGTCATGCCTAACCCACTGCCGCCTGATTCACGTGAGCGCGAACGATCAAATCTCTGAAAATATTGAATGCCAGATTTATACACTTCTTCAGGCAAGCCAGGCCCAGCATCAGAAATAGTTAAGACTGCTTTATTGCCTGCTGTAGCTAGAATGATTAGCACTTGCGAGTCTTCGGGAGTATGCCGGCGAATATTGGCAAATATGTTGGCCAGCATCTGCTGCGCGTAATTATGAGAAATATTTACCAGAATCCCTGGCTCAATCTTTGTCTCCATTGGTCTCATAGGCTGCAAGGTTTTTAAGTCATTACTCAAATGTGCAACTTCGCGAGAGAAGTTAATGATTTCAGGTGCAATCGGTGTTTGATCTTCTAGTTCGGCAATCAAGAGCAGATCATTGATCAAGGATTGCATTCGTTCGATTTCATGACCTACGCGCGCATAGTATTCGGCAGTTTTTGTGACATCAGCTGTTTGATTCTTACTTAGAATCTCCACATAACCTTTAATTACAGTTAATGGGGTGCGCAGTTCATGCGAGGCATCGCCTAGGAACTCACGCATATTATCTTGATTTTTCTGAAGCGAATTAACAACTTCATTTAACTGGTTATCTCGACGGAATAGATAATTTGAAACTGCAATTCCAAGCAGCACCATTGCTAGTGTGAAAAGGAATAAGTAGCGGATATTTTGGCCTTTAGCTGTATTGATATCGGAAAGTGAAACCGAGAGAACTAAGAACTCGTCATCTGGAAGCTCAATTGTTCTAATGCGACTAACTCCATCAATTTCTAGCGTCACGCCACCTGAAAGCGATGCCAATAAATCTTGGTCATTTGGCACGCCTTGTAAATCCCCGGAGCTTTGATTCAGCGAAGTTACATCTCGTACTGCGGATATATAAGAAACCGTAAATTTAAGGTCACTTTGATCTGCCAATAGCAGCGCTAGAGATAGCGGATCATCTTGGGTATCAACTAATTGGTTTACGGCTGAAGAAAGAATCGAATCAATTCGGCTGACTTCGCTACTTTCGGTGATACTAATAGCAAAAAGACCGATTGCGGCCGAAATCGTAATAATGATGGCTGAAACAAGTGCGGTAAGGCGGGTCTGCAACTTCATTAATCAGCGACAATCTGAAAACCGATGCCACGAACTGTCTTAATTCCATCAAAACCATCAATGTGAAGTTTTTTGCGTAAGTAAGAAATATAGGTATCAACAACGGTCGAACTACTCTTGAAATCGATCTCCCAGACTTCAGAAAGCAGAGTTTCCTTGGTAACCACATTTCCACGATTTAGGATCAACTGTTCAAGTAGTTTGAACTCAGTGGGGGATAGATCGATTGGCTGGTCGTTGAATTTCACTGAATACTTTGAAAAATCCATTGAGATTGGACCACAAGTAAGCACCTTGACTTCGGCAACTTCACCTTTACTACGTCGCAAGATTGCTTTAACTCGCAGCACCAACTCTTCGATACTAAAGGGCTTAGTTAAATAATCATCGGCGCCAATTCGTAAACCTTGATTAATATCGGTCTTATCCGCGCGTGCACTGAGCATTAGAACCGGAACCGACATGCCTTCGGTGCGTAACTTTTCGAGTAGCGCTAGACCATCTAGTTTTGGCATATTGATATCAAGGACCAGCAGATCGAATCTTTCGCGACGGAGGAACGAAAGCGCTTCAAGACCATCGGCAGCCTGCACCGCGGTAATTTCAGAGAGGCTCAAGGCCTCGCTGATTAGGTCGCGAACACCTGGCTCATCATCGATTACCAGTACTTTTGGCTGCTGGGACATGTCGCCAAGGCTAGTTCTTAGAGCACTTATTGGGTATAGCAGGCATGCAGGTTGGGACAAATCATTTGCAAAACCTTAAGATTCACAAGGATTTCACAAACTTATCCCGCATCCTTAACTCATCCCAGGGACGGGCTATCGAAAGGTCGAAGATGAACAAGCGCCTAGCAATAATCACGCTAGTTGTGAGCGCGCTTTTTGCTTCGACAAATACTGCGCAAGCTGATGCGCAGAGCGACTACCAGTTAGCGCTAGTGCAATATAAGAGTGCGTTAGCTAACTGGATCATTGCGGTAAAAGCCGAACAAGAAAACTTTAAAACTGCAATGCAAAATTGGAACGCAGCAGTAAAGGCCGCAGAACAAGCTCGCAAGGACATTGCGGCTAAATTCAAAGTTGATGCCGATGCAATAAAAGAACGAACAGCAGCAGCTGTAACAGCGGCAGCCACAGCAAAAGAAAAGAAAGCTGCTAACGCTGCCGGAAAAATCGAATTGGATTTAGTAATTGCCGCGCGCAATGTCGCTTTGGAATCTTTAGTTAAGCCAGGTATCAAGCCAACTAAACCAACACCAGTACCTGCGCCAACGCCACCGGCAAAACCAGCCAAATCGGTTAAGCCGATCAAGCCAAGCAAGAAACCAGCAGTTTCTAAATCTCCTACAAATTGATTTTTCAAAATGTATAATGGGGCATGAGCCGGATCAAGGTAGAACTATTAACTGCTGAACATTGGGCTCGAGCTCGAGATTTACGGTTAGCTTCGCTACGAGATAGTGCACATGCTTTTGGTGGGAATCTAGAAACCGAAAGTGCGCACAGCGAATCCGAGTGGCGAGCTAAGTTTGAAACTCTCAATTACCTAGTTGCATCTGTCGATGGTGTTGATAGCGCGATCATGACGATTGAGAATTTAAAAGGGGATTTCGGTGCAACTGCCTGGGTTGGTGGTTGCTGGAGTTCGCCGGAATATCGCGGAGTTGGGCTATTAAGAGCCATGTTTAAGTTCGTTGATGAACATGCGCAAGAAATGGGCTGGCAGCGCCAAGGGCTGGGTGTTTGGGAAGATAACTATTTAGCGATTGCGGCATATGAGAAGTTGGATTTTGTGGCAATGGGCGAGCCACAATTAAGCACACGGGTTGCTAATAAATTCTATATTCGCATGATTCGCGAAGCAGCTAATCTCTAAAAGGTTAGCCGATAAGAGAAGAGTCGCGCTTTTTAGATAAATCATGCTCGCAGCCACTTGAGCGATCTTTAGCCGCACACGTTTCGCAGAGTAAAACCAGCTTGTGACAGGCGATATTTGAGCAATTAACAAAGATTTTAGTAGGCGCTGCGCAAGATTCGCATTCACCAATAGTTTTAGCTTTTGAAGAGAAATCCATCGCCATGCGATCATCGAAGACATAGAGCGAGCCATCCCAAAGGCCGTCATCGCCAAACTTATTTCCATAACGAACGATTCCGCCCTTTACTTGATAAACCTCTTCAAAGCCACGTGTTTTCATTACGGCAGAGAGAACTTCGCAACGAATTCCGCCGGTGCAATAAGTAACAATTGGCTTATCTTTCAAATGATCGTATTTACCACTTTCAATTTCAGCCACAAAGTCGCGAGTAGTTTCAACATCAGGGACTATCGCATTTCTAAATTTACCGATCTTGGCTTCAAATGCATTGCGACCGTCAAAGAAAACTACCTCGTCGCCACGTTCTGCAACCAATTCGTTGACTTGTTCCGGACGTAAGTGAATGCCACCGCCAACTACGCCATTTTCATCAACTTTAATTTCATCAGGGTGACCAAATGCGACTAGTTCTTTACGTACCTTTACGGATAATTTAGGAAATTCGGTTCCATCGCCGGCTGACCACTTGAAATCTACTTTGCGAAAACCGTCGTACTTTTTAGTCTTCTTAACATAGGTGCGAAGTGCTTCAATCTCGCCACCCAAGGTGCCATTGATGCCGTGCTTAGAAATGATAATTCGACCGGTTAAGCCGAGTGATTCACAAAGGGTGCGCTGCCATAATTTAACCGCGGCAGGATCAGATATCGGCGTGAAGCCGTAATACAAAATGACCTTGTGTAAATCCATGGCGCGATTGTATCTCGCCCACTTTGCCCTTAAGAAATCAGCAGATTTAGCACCCATGGCTGGCCATCAGCAGGCGGATATAGCTCGCACTCAAATAACTGCGCTGCCATATGTTGCACATCGGCGGGCGTTGTTGGGTCGCTCGGTTGCACTAGTAAATGCCTCGTGAGTTCGCCCCGATATTTCTTAGACATATGCGTGATCACACTTCGCTCTGCGCCATTTACTTTAAACACCCTTACATCAACGGTTTTCTCTGGATTAATAGTCCAAACACTTTTATATGTAGAAGAGCGGCAATCAATAACTAGTTCGTTAGTAAATTTCTCAGAAACAGTTGCAATCGCATCACGCCATAACTTGTTATCAATCTTCATTTTGTATTGGAAAATCTGATCAAGCGGTTTAACTAGTCCGAATAGCGCCGAAATAATTAAGATCCTTGAATTCGCGCGCTTCCTTTGTGTTGCCGAAAGTGAATCCCAATCCAGACCTTGGTAGAGAACCCCGTCATAGATTTCAATGGCTGGCGATGTTTGTGAAGAGTCGTATCCGGCCGTGGTTTGAGATCGAATATCTGATAGTTCAGCTGTAAATGTAAGTGAACTTAAATTGAATTTTTCAGGGCTAGTTGCTGCTTTCTTCTTCTCACTAGGAGGCAAGAGGATTAGCATTAGGTGATGCTATTAGAGAGGGCTCAGTAATAATGGCTGAAGCAAAGAATGTTCGGGCGGAGATTTTTGAAACCGGTAATGAACGAGTTAAGGCTGCTCGCATAATCATTGATGCACCTGCTGCCAAAATTTTTGATCTCTTAGCAAATCCCAGCCGCCATAAAGAGATTGATGGCTCGAACACCGTTCGAGGAAAGCTAAGCGGGCCAGAGCGACTCTCGTTAGGTGCCAAATTTGGCATGTCAATGCACTTAGGAATTGATTACAGAATTAGGAATACCGTCGTTGAATTTGAGGAGAATAAACTGATCGCCTGGCGCCACTTAGGTCATTGGCGTTGGCGCTATGAGATTCGCGAAATCAGCCCAAATCAATGCGAAGTCACCGAAACTTTTGATGGCCGTAAATCAATATCGCAAGCCTGGTTAAAGGCACGTAAGGCTTATCCCTGGACTCAAATGGTCGTTGCTAAGACTTTGGTGCGCTTAAAAGAGGTCATGGAAGCACGTTAGATACTGTGGGAAGATAGCCTCATGAATACGGCAAATGAGACTTTAGGCGCAGTTATGGCTTCGGAGATATCTGAGACCCCAAAGGTGTTCCGCCGTATCTTGAGCAACCTTGATGCCCTAGAGCCAATTAAAGATATTTTGACCGCAAATAAGATTTCTTCAATTTTAATTCTGGCGCGTGGCACCTCAGATAACGCCGCACACTTTCTGAAATATTTAATTGAGACCAAACTTGGTCTGCCATGCGGGCTTACCTCGCCATCATCGGTAACTATTTATGATGCAAAACTTCATTATCAAGGTGTACTAGTAGTTGCACTTAGCCAAAGCGGGCAATCACCAGATCTAGTTGCTTTTGCTAATTCAGCAAAGCGCGCAGGGGCAAAGTTAATTTCATTAACCAATGATGCTAATTCACCGCTAGCTAAAGCCGCCGATCATCATTTAGATCTGCAAGCCGGTGCTGAGTTGGCTGTTGCAGCAACTAAAAGTTACTCAGCTCAACTTTTAACTTCATATTTGTTAGTGGCAACTTGGGCCAACTTGAAAATTGATGGCGAGTTATTGGTTGCTCAAGCTGAAAAGCTAACTAGCAATGCCGCACTTGTCTCTGAAGCGGTTGCGGCTTGCAGCCGAGAGCATGAAACTGTCGTTCTTGGTCGCGGCTTTGCATATCCAAATGCCCGCGAAGCAGCCCTTAAGATTCAAGAAACTTGCAAAGTTTCAGTGCAAGGACTTTCAACCGCTGATTATTTACATGGCCCTATTTCGGCGCTAACTCCAGAAACTCAAGTTTTTATCTTGGCGCCAGCGCACCTGCCGCTAAATTCAATTTCTGAGGCAACTACCCGCATTCGGGCTATAACTGGACGCATTATTTGGGTTGGCAATGGTGGTTCGCCAGAAGCTGGTGACATTGTGATTGCTGGCTCTGATTGCCGTGATGAAATGGAATCAACCATCGTTGATGCAATTTCATTGCAGCGGTTCTCACTTGAATTCGCTAAGAAATCTGGCTTTGATCCAGATGCACCCGTAGGTCTCTCAAAAGTTACGCTTACTCACTGACCTTTTGAGTTTTCCGAGATGAACCGCGATTACTTAGTTATCGTTCCCACTTACAACGAAATCACTAGCGTCGGTCATTTATTGCCGCAGTTGCTTGAACTTAACCTAGATATTTTGGTCGTAGATGATGGCTCACCTGATGGCACCGCTGATGCTTGTCGCGCATTCGGTTTGGAAAGTGGCCGCATCGTGGTAGTTGAGCGAAAGAAGAAATTAGGTTTAGGAAGTGCTTATAAAGCTGGTTTCAAATACGGCGAAGATCGTGGCTATAAGTTTTTAATTGAGATGGATGCTGATGGATCACACCAAGTCAGTGATCTTCTAACTTTAATTAACGCCATGAACGATTCAGATGCAGATTTAATAATCGGATCGCGCTGGATTTCAGGGGGCGCAGTTCAAAATTGGGCCAGACGCCGGGAATGGCTTTCCAGGTCTGCCAATGTTTATGCACGATTATTACTTCGCGGCAAAGTAAAAGATATGACCGCTGGCTTTCGAATTTATCGCACGGCTAAGTTGATTCAAATTGATTTAGCGTCAGTTAAAAGCGAGGGATATTGCTTTCAGATTGAGATGACTAAACGCATGGCCCAAATTGATGGCAATATCTTGGAAGTTCCAATTACTTTCGTGGAACGTAAATATGGCGTTAGTAAAATGTCTAAAAAGATTGTTTTCGAAGCTATTTATCGAGTAACCGCTTGGGGTTTAAGCGCGAAATTCCGAAGAAAACGGGCTTAATAGCCACTTGGGATCGGCCGTGATAAGTTCAGCGCACTTGATCCAAGCAGCCCAGTCTTTAATGATTGCGGCCGCCCAAGAACAAGTGGCGTTGCGTTTAGCGAAATCCGGTTTGATTCCGGTGCTGTCCCGCAACTGTAAAGGTCGAAAGATCTAAGCCAGGTCGCCTGGCGTGACGCCGAAAGTGTTATCCAACCTCGGAGGAAGGTTGGGCCTTTACGCGGAACTTTTCGTTTAATTGCCCCCTTTCTCCCTCAAATCTCTTGAGGGAGTATTTTTATGTTTAAAAGGTTTACTCGACCGACTGCTCTTTTGGTCACAGCGTTATTACTTGCTCCGCTTTCACCAGCTAGCGCAGCATCTACAGCAACAAAATATCCATTGATTATTTCATCTGGCGGATATTCAACAACAATTGCTAAAAAACCAACTCGCATCATTTCGCTTTCACCAAGTGCGACTGAATCACTATTTGAAATCGGTGCAGGCAAACAAGTTTTAGCAGTTGACTCATATTCAAATTTTCCTAAGTCGGCACCGATTACTGATCTAAGTGCATTCGAGCCAAATGTTGAAGCAATCATTGCACTTAAGCCAGATCTGGTGGTCTTGTCAGTCGATGCCATGAAATCTATGGTGGTCAAAGAAGCACTCGAGAAATTAAAGATCCCAGTCTTGATGGAGAAAGCACCAGAGAACTTAGCTCAGGCATATAAAGAAATCGAAATATTGGGCGCAGTAACTGATCGCACATCGGAAGCCAAAAGAGTGACTTTCAAAATGGCTGCGCTAATTAAATCGATTATTAATCGAACCAAAAAAACCGTCAAGATAACCTTTTTCCATGAACTAGATAACACACTTTATTCAGTAACTTCGGATACTTTCATCGGCAAGGTTTATAAGGACTTTGGCCTGGTTAATATCGCAGATAAAGCAGCTGGCGCTGATTCTTATGGCTATCCGCAGCTTTCGGCTGAATATCTCTTAAAAGCCGACCCAGATGTTATTTTCTTGGCCGATGCCGAATATGGCGAAAGTGCAGCTACTGTAAAGGCACGCGCTGGTTGGTCTGGCATTACAGCTGTTACCAAGAAGAATGTATTTGCGCTACCAAATGACATTCCTTCCAGATGGGGGCCACGCCTGGTTGATTTCTATCGCTACGTTGCCGCTTGCCTATCAAAGGTGAAGAAGTAAGTAAATGAAGAAGAATCAGATCGATCGCGTGTGGCGTTGGCAGATTACTGCCAGCGCTGCCGCGGCGTTACTGATTGCTTGTTTACTTGGTGTGGGCTTTGGTCCGGTCAATTTAAATTTCGGATCAATCATCAGAACTTTATTGGGGCTGCCTAACGGCCTTGAAAATGAAGACCGCACCTTGTTACTTGAGTTGCGATTGCCGCGAGTTGTACTAGGTGCGCTAGTTGGCGCAGCCCTTGCAACAAGTGGTGCTGTATATCAAAGTGTTTTTAGAAATCCACTAGCTGATCCATATTTACTCGGCGTTGCATCAGGGGCGGGCCTTGGTGCCACGATTGCAATTACTAATGGCGGCGGAGACCTACATGCTCTGCTGCCAATCTTTGCATTCCTTGGAGGAGTACTTGCTGTAGCTGCAACTTTCTTAGTGGCAGGCAGGTTATTTGCCGATCCCAGCACTTTATTATTAGCAGGTATTGCAGTTGGCTCTTTTGCAACAGCGTTTCAAACTTATTTGCAACAACGCAATAGTGCAGCTTTGCGTCCGGTGTATTCCTGGATTCTGGGTGAGCTAACAGTTGCCAATTGGGATGTAGTTAAGTGGGCCGGCTTTTATATTCTGATCGCTCTTGCTGTATTAATTCGAATTTCCAAAGTCTTAGATGCGCTGATGCTAAGTGATGAAGAGGCCTATTCCTTGGGGGTTTCACCTCAGAAAATCCGCATGATTGCTGTTGCGGCGGCGACTTTAGCTACCGCCACAGCAGTATCTGCCAGTGGTCTAATCGGCTTCGTGGGAATCGTGGTTCCGCACTTAGTCCGAGGGCTAACCAAGCGGGCTACAAACCGCTCGCTACTTTCGATCGCATTTGTAGGCGCTGCATTTCTAGTTATCGCCGACCTTGGCGCACGTACATTGCTATCACCAGCAGAGCTACCAATCGGAGTTATTACCGCATTCGTTGGCGCACCATTCTTCTTATTCGTTCTACGAGCACGCAATCGAGGTAGCCAGTGATTAATATCGAAAATCTTTCAGTGCGTTTTGATAACGCTGAAGTTTTGCAATCAATTAATTTAGATATCCCAGGAGGAACCTGGAGCTGTTTAGTTGGTCCCAATGGCGCTGGCAAGACAACGCTGTTGCGCACGATGCTCGGCATGCAACCTTATTCAGGCTCGATCAAATATAACGATCGCGAAATTGCTAAGAACAAATCACTTAATATCGCATTCGTTCCACAACGGCCATCAATTCCAGCAGCCATGAGTGTTGCCGAATATGTGATGTTAGGACGAGCAAAGCTAGATGGCTGGGGCAAGGAATCAGCGCATAGCCGCAATATTGTGCATGAGATGTTAGAGGCCACACAGCTACTAGGAATGCAGAGCCAGTTAGTAAACACTCTCTCAGGTGGTGAAATGCAGCGAGTACTAATTGCGCGGGCACTTGTACAGGAACCTGAAGTGATGTTGCTTGATGAACCAACGAGTGCACTTGACTTGCATCATCAGATTTCAGTACTTAACAAAGTTGAAGAGATTAAAGCAAATGGTGTAACCATCATTTCGACTATGCACGACATAACTTTGGGCGCTATGTATGCAGAGCGAATCATCATTATGCAGAGCGGGCGAGTGCTGCTAGATGGCGAGTCACATGAGGTTATTCACTCACCCGAGTTGCGCAGCGCCTTTGATGACCGAATTAGCGTGCATCTGCTTGAAAACGGTCGCCCGGTAATCATCGCCGCTAAGCGTGAGCTTACGATTTAAATATAAATTCAATTAGTCGTGGTGTTGACCCGATTTGTGTTTAAAGCGGCCCGTGAATTCATCCTTTAAATCAAAGAAGTGACCAGTCTTAAGGGCTGCTCGCATTTGATCAACTAAGCGCACCACAAAGCGTTCGTTATGAATAGTGGCAAGGGTTGCAGCAATCATCTCTTTGCCGTGGAATAAGTGGTTTAAGTACGCACGCGTGTAGTTTAGGCAGGTATAGCAATCGCATTCGCTATCAATCGGGTTGAAATCTCGCTTATATGTGGCATTGGTTAAGTTGTAGCGACCAATCATTGTGTAGACGGCGCTTGAGCGAGCGATGCGAGAAGCAAGTACGCAATCGAAGGTATCGATACCGCTTTCAACACCCACAAATAGATCTTCAGGGGCACCGATACCAAGTAAATGCTTAGGCTTTTCTTCGGGTAGTTCGCTATTAACCCATTGCACAATGGTGCCGAGTGAATCTTTATCAAGGGCCCCACCAATACCGAAACCATCAAATGAAATACCCGATGATTCAAGTGAACCTAAATCTTTGGCAGCTTTACGACGAAGATCTTCGTATTGGGCGCCTTGAATCACGCCAAATAGAGCTTGGTAAGGCTTATCGGCTCGCTCAATCGTTAGGCGCTTATGTTCATCTAAACAACGAATTGCCCAGGCATAAGTTCGATCCATCGCGCGTTCTTGGTAGCCACGAGTGTTGTGAAGCGTGGTGCATTCATCGAAGGCGAACATTACGTCAGCACCAATTTGATGTTGAATCTGCATCGATACTTCTGGGGTAAAGCGATGCATCGAACCATTTAAATGTGATTTAAAAGTAACGCCTTCGTCATCGACATGAGCAAGACGTTGCTTGTTATCAGCAATCACATCATCGGCGCGAAATGTCTTGGAATCCATTGCTAGAACTTTTTTAAATCCCACACCTAGGGAGAGAACTTGGAAACCACCGCTGTCGGTAAAAGTTGGGCCATTCCAATTCATAAACTTTGATAAGCCCCCAGCGGCATCAAGAATTTCGGGGCCTGGCTGCAAATAAAGGTGATAAGCATTTGAAAGCAGAGCCTGGGCACCGAGTTCGCGCATTGCTTCAGGTAGCACCGATTTAACTGTGGCTTTGGTGCCTACTGGTATAAATGCCGGAGTTTCAACTACGCCATTTGGGGTCGTTAACGTGCCAGTTCGAGCAAATGAATTCTCAGCCGATTTCTCGATTTCGAATTTGAAACCGGGGCTAGCAGTTGTAGACATGAGCGGTATTGTCGCAGAGTTACCAGATGCTCACTCGCTCGCTTTCGGCCAGCCAAAGCTTGTCGCCTTCAGTGACTTCAAAGGCATCGTAGAAGTCCGGCAGATTGGCAATGATTGCGTTACAGCGGAACTCACTTGGGGAATGTGGATCCGTTGCGATGCGACGACGCATCTCTTCGGGGCGTATTTTTCCGCGCCAAACTTGGGCATAAGATAAGAAGAAACGTTGTTCGCCGGTTAAACCATCGATTATCGGCGCTTGAGCGCCATTTAAAGCCAATTTATAGGCTTTAAATCCAATTGCTAACCCACCAAGGTCACCAATGTTTTCTCCGACCGTTAGCGCCCCGTTTACATGGATATCTGGGGTCTCTTCCGGAAAGAGTGCATCAAATTGTTTGATCAACATATTGGCACGCTTTTCAAATTCGGTGCGATCGCTTTGTGTCCACCAATCGACCATGTTGCCATCGCCATCGAATTTAGAACCTTGATCATCAAAACCATGGCCGATCTCGTGGCCGATAACTGCCCCAATTGCGCCGTAGTTTGCCGCCATATCAGCTGTGAGATCAAAGAAAGGTGGCTGCAGAATCGCTGCTGGAAAGACGATCTCGTTCTGGATCGGATGGTAATAAGCGTTAACAGTCTGCGGGGTCATTAACCATTCAGTTTTATCAACTGGTTTACCGATCTTGGCCAGTTCTATGTCGCGGGCAAATTTGGTGATTCGGCCAATGTTTTCAAAGAGGCCATCGCGCTTAATTGTTAACGCCGAATAATCGCGCCACTTGTCAGGGTAACCAATCTTCGGTGTGAACTTGGCTAACTTAGCCAGAGCCTTTGCTTTGGTTTCGGGGCCCATCCAAGAAAGCTCGTTAATGCTGATGCGGTAGGCCTCAATTAAATTGGCAACGAGATCTAGCATCGCAACTTTGGCCGCCTCTGGAAAATGGCGCTGTACATAAATGGAACCAATCGCCTCGCCAAGTGCACCTTCGACAAAGGAAATCGCGCGCTTCCAACGAACTCGAATTTCTGGAGTGCCAGATAAAGTCTTGGCGTAGAAATCAAAGTTCTGGTTTACAAATTCCTCTGGCAAATATGCAGCTGCACCAGAAATCAACTGCCACTTAAGCCATGCCTGCCAAGGTGCGGGCTCAAAATTTTCCAGGATTGCAGATAGCCCGGCAAAGAAAGGCGGCTGCTGCACAACTAGTTCGCTAAAGGCCGACTTTGGAATCTGGCTGTATTCAAGCCAGGTGGCCCAATCGAAATGTGGCGCCAGGTCGCAGAGTTCGGCAAAGGTCAGCTTGTTATAGGTGAGCTCAACATCGCGATCTTTAACTTGATCAAAATGGTGCGCCGCAATCTGGGCTTCGAGGTTATAAATCGAATCGGCTAACTCAGCACCACCATCTATTTTGGCAAGTGCAAACATCTTGGCCACGTGGACTTTAAAGGCTTGGCGAATTTCTCCATATTGTTCTTCGCGATAGTAAGCCTCGTCCGGAAGTGAAAGCCCGCCTTGTCCGAGATAAACAATATTCATTTCGGAGTTCTTGGCATCACCATAGATACCTAACCCAAATGCGCCACCTAATCCGCGCATTTCTAGATCGGCTATCACTTTAATAAATTGGTCACGAGTTTGGATTGCATCAATCGCAGCGAGATCTGCCAGCAGGGGAGTAATGCCGGCCTTGGCAATTGCCTCGGTATCTAAAAAGCAGTCATATAGATCGCGAATCTTCTGGGCATCACCATCGCCTTTTGCAGTCTCGATTATTTCGCGGACCTGGGCTTCGGCTGCCAAGTGAAGCGTGTAAAAGATTCCATCGGATGAGCGATCTTGCGGGATCTCATGGGTTTTTAGCCAGGCACCATTGAAGTATCGATAGAAGTCATCCTGCGGACGAAATGAGTTATCAATATGAGACTTATCGATTCCGCTTGCTGGTTGCTTTTCAATATCTAGCGGCTTGGCAACTGGATTAGTCATGGTTTCCCTTACTCGTTTAAAGTGGTTTTAAAAGTAGTTGAAGCTTCAACATTTAATCTACACTTAACCCTATGGCTCTGGAAAAATCTCCTCAAGGTCAAAATCGTGAAGGTCAAAAATCAGGTGAGACAAATTGGCTGACCCCAACCGAGATGGCTGCTTGGCGTAGATATATCGTGGCTAGCCGGCGCTTAATTGAAGCCCTTGATACTGATTTAGATCAACATGATTTATCGATGGCCGACTATGAAATTTTGGCCCAATTAAGTGATGCCCCAGATCGCCGCATGCGGATGGCTGAATTAGCCGAGATTGCCATGCTTTCGCGCTCCCGTCTTTCGCACCGGATGAAGGTTATGGAAGAAGCTGGTTGGGTACGTCGCGAAGCTTGCCCAGATGACAAACGTGGTTTCTTTGCAGTTATGACACCTAAAGGCTGGAAAGCAATTGTGGCTGCAGCCCCTGATCATGTGGCAAGTGTTAGATCAAGATTTGTAGATAAATTAAGTAAAGCTGATCAAATTGTTTTAGCAGAAATATTTGAACGAGTTGGAAATGATTTAAGGAATGAAATTAAGTAGTTCGTCGCTCGAAAAAACTGCACAAAAAAATCCCCGCCACCTAAAGTGGCGGGGATTTTTAATTGTTGATGACTACTTCTTCTTAGCAGCCTTCTTGCGGCGCTTTGGAGCAGCCTTCTTTGCAGCTGGCTTAGCAGCTGCCTTCTTACGCTTCTTTGGGGCTGCTGCTGGTTTAGCAGCTGCCTTCTTGCGACGCTTTGGAGCAGCCTTCTTTGCAGCTGGCTTAGCAGCTGCCTTCTTACGGCGCTTTGGAGCGGCCTTCTTTGCAGCTGGCTTAGCAGCTGCCTTCTTGCGACGCTTTGGAGCGGCTTTCTTTGCAGCAGCTGGCTTAGCAGCTGCCTTCTTGCGACGCTTTGGAGCGGCTTTCTTTGCAGCAGCTGGCTTAGCAGCTGCCTTCTTACGCTTCTTTGGGGCTGCTGCTGGTTTAGCAGCTGCCTTCTTGCGCTTCTTTGGAGCAGTTTTCTTTGCTGCGGCCACGTGTTACTCCTATCGGAATGGTTCGGATCCGTCACCCAAACCTGTTCGTGGATAAGCGTGACAGGTAAATGAAAAAAATGCCAACATTTTGCGCAAATAAATTGGCGCGTGTCGCAAATAACTTTTTTGATTTTTTTATGCGTTATCGCAATTTTTGCAAATTATTTTCAATTACTAATTCTGCGAAATGTTTTATTACTTTTTTGATTATTAAGGAAAACTAATTACTCCGCAGTTTTTTCTTAAATTTCCTTAATTTTCTGGATTTTCTGGATTTTCTGGATTTTCACCCTCAGATGTCGCTTTTTCCCGTTTTAGGCGTTGGGCAACGGCAAATTCGTTGGTTTGAACGTCATATTTTCGGAATTTGACCATGAAAATTCCCAGAATTCCGACAATTGCCATGCAAATAACACCGCCAGAAGTTACCGAGAAGGACAAGCTAGTAACACTGGCCATACTGGCTGCACGCATTTGCCCTGCCAATGGACCGACTGAGTAAGACAATAATTCGATTCCAGCTAAGCGACCTCGGTATTCATCGGGGATAGTTTGGTTCCAGATGTTGCCGCGAAAGAGAGCACTGACCATATCGGCGGCGCCGGCGGCAGCTAAGAAAATCAAAACCAGAATCAACGAGTTAGATATTCCGGCTAAGGCAATAGCTGCGCCCCAACCGATAGCTCCCCAGATAACTGCTCGACCATGGAAGCGATAAGTCGTGGTCCATTTGCTGGTTAAGGTAATTGCGACGGCGCCAATTGTGCCGGCAGCATAAAACATGCCGAGGGCCCAGGGCACTCCAAGTTGATCTGCCCAGAATGGAAATAGCGCATTGGGAAAAGCAAAGAACATCGCAGTTAAATCTATGAAATAAGTTCCCAGCAAATCAGGTCGCCCAAATGCATATTGCACACCTTCCCAAAGTGAAGCCAGAGATGGCTTTTGGGCACCTTTACTACTCGGCACATTTCCAACTTTTAAGAGCAGGGCTAAGGAAAGTACGAAGGTTGCAATATCAAAGGCATAGCCAACTGAGATTGAAAATGTAGAAATCAAAATTCCACCAATGGTGGGTCCGACGATTACACCGAGTTGCCAACGCAGCGTCATCAATGCACTAGCTGCTGGTAGGTCACCGTGGCTAACTAATCTGGGCAAGATCGCATTTGCACTAGGGCGCTGCAAACCATCGACGGCGGCAAATAATCCGGCTACCACATAGATGACCCAGATTTTTGGCTCACCCAACAGTGAGTTAATGAGCAAAATCGAGGTACAGATTAGAGCGCCAAATTCGGCCGCCCAGATCATTTTCTTGCGATCTACGTAGTCAGCCAGAACTCCGCCATAGAGCCCGAAGAAAATTAGTGGAATTAACTCAATGGCGCCCAAAAGTGCGACCGCTAAATAGGAGCCGGTCAGCTCTTTGATTTGAAATGGGGCGGCCACATAAGTGACCATCGAGCCCAGGTAGGAAATGAAACCAGAGGCCCAGAGATAGCGAAAATCGGGATATTTCTTAAGCGGCGAAAGATCCATCGCAAATTTACGCATTTGGCGAGTTTAACTAAATGCCGGATTAATGGAAGGTTTGCTCTGGCCCCGGGAAAGATCCGCTAACTACATCGCCGGCCCATTCTTTGGTGGCTGCCAACATCTCAACCCGCAAGTTGCGATAAGCCTTAGCTAATTTCGGCGCACTCTTGCCCATGCCCATTAAGTCGGTCCAGACCAAAACTTGGGCATCGCAATTAACGCCAGCCCCGATTCCGATGGTTGGGATTTTTAGGGCAGCTGTAATTCGAGCGGCCAATTCAGCCGGCACTAATTCGAGCACAATTGCAAAAGCGCCAGCTGCTTCGAGTTCGAGGGCGGCTGCCAAAATTACTTCGCCATCAGTTCGCCCCTGCACGCGATAGCCACCAAGTTGATGAAGTGACTGTGGCGTAAGGCCCAGGTGACCCATCACTGGAATTCCAACGGCCACTAATTTCTTAACCGTTTCGAGATGGGCGCCTTCTAGCTTTACCGCCATGGCACCTGCTTCTTTGAAGAAACGAGTTGAAGTGGCAAGGGCTAATTCAGGTGAACTTTCATATGAGCCAAAGGGCAAATCAGCCACAACCATCGCGCGCTTTGATGCCTTAACAACAGAGCGAGTTAATGGAATTAATTCATCGACGGTTACCGGAATCGTATTTTCAAAACCAAGGAAATTATTGCCTGCGCTATCGCCGACCAATAAAACCGGGATGCCAGCCTCATCAAAGATTTCAGCAGTCAGTTGCTCGTAAGCGGTAAGCATTGGCCATTTCTCGCCCCGCTCTTTAGCGTTGGCCAGGTCGAGAATTGTGACGCGACGATGTTGGGCGCCGCCATATAGAGAGGTCGCTTGAGCCATATTTTCTTACCTTCCTCGAAGCCAAAATGGTCCCCGGGTACGAGTAGAACTTTACCCGAGTACGCTTAACTTATGAAGTTGCGGGTAGCGCTGGCTCAGATCAACCCAACCTTGGGTGACTTAGCTGGCAATGCCGATTTAATCGCACGTTATGTTGGCGCTGCTCAGGCTGAGGGTGCTGCTCTCGTCGTTTTTCCCGAGATGGTTTTAACCGGATATCCCGTGGAAGATTTAGCACTTCGCCCATCTTTTCGTAGCGCATCGATTGCGGCGATTGCCGAATTAGCTAAGCGGTTAAAGCTCGAAGGCAATGGCGAGATAACTGCAGTCGTTGGATATTTAGATCAGATTGCCGATGCCCCAAATCGCCAAGGTCAACCAGTTGGTGCACCACAAAACGCAGTTGCCATTATTCATAATGGTGAAATCAAAGCCCGCTATGTAAAGCAACATCTACCTAACTATGGCGTTTTCGATGAGTTTAGAAACTTTGTCCCTGGCACCGAAACTTTATTGGTTCGCGTTGGCGGAATTGATGTTGGCGTTGCAATCTGCGAAGACCTTTGGCAAGACGGCGGTTTAATCGAGGCGCTAGCAGCTCGCATGCCCGGGCTAGTGGTCGTTCCTAACGGCAGTCCGTTTGAACGCAATAAAGATGATGTGCGGTTAGCTTTAGTAAAAAAGCGGGCCATCGAATTTGGGGCACCTCTGGCATATGTAAATATGACCGGCGGCCAAGATGATTTAGTTTTCGATGGCGACACCATTGTGGTTGCTGCTGACGGATCAGTAATTGCCCGCGCCCCACAATTTGCCGATGAGTTAATTGTCTTAGATATCGCAGCCGCTGGCGCAACTGGCAAACCAGATTTAGTTATTTCCGAAAGTACTAATTCACCTGTTAATTCAGTGGCGCCAGTGATCACGCCACGGCTAAGTGATGAAGCCGAAATTTGGAAAGCGCTAGTTAGCGGCCTACGCGATTATGTTTATAAAAATAAATTCCGCAGCGTCGCCCTTGGTCTTTCTGGCGGCATTGATTCAGCTTTGGTTGCTGCTATTGCCGTCGATGCCATTGGTGCCAAGTGCGTCAACGGCGTGGCTTTGCCGAGCAAGTATTCATCAGAGCATTCGATAGCCGATGCGCAAAGCTTTGCCGATAACACCGGAATTCATTTCCGCATTGTGCTGATCGAACCAATGGTCGATGCCTATTTGAATTCAATGACTTTAAAAGGTTTAGCTGAAGAGAATTTGCAGGCCCGAGTTCGTGGCACCGCCTTGATGGGTATCTCAAATCAAGAAGGTCATTTGATTTTGGCCACTGGCAATAAATCTGAACTAGCCGTTGGTTATTCAACTTTGTATGGCGATGCCGTAGGTGGCTATGCCCCGATTAAAGATATTTATAAAACCGATGTTTGGGCGCTAGCTAACTGGCGCAATGCCAAAGCAGTTGCCGATGGTGAAGTGCCACCGATTCCAGAAAATTCAATTATCAAGGAACCCAGCGCCGAGCTGCGCCCAGATCAAAAAGATTCAGATTCGCTGCCAGATTACGAATTACTTGATCAAATTCTGTGGCGTTATGTCGATGAGGATCAGGGGATTGCCGCGATCATTGCAGCTGGCTTTGATGCCGCAACCGTGGCTCGGGTAATCGGCCTGGTTGATACGGCCGAATATAAGCGCCGCCAATATCCACCAGGCGCGAAAGTTTCAGCCCGCGCATTTGGCAAAGATCGCCGCCTACCTATTACTTCACGCTGGCGCGAAGGCCTATAGCCCACGTTTTTGTAACATAGCCGTAACGCAGCCTTGGCAAGATGTATCCATGCCTAATTCCCCAGAGCGCAGCAAACAAGAAGAGTTCGTCCTTCGCACAATTGAAGAACGCAATATTCGGTTCATCCGATTATGGTTTACCGATGTTTTAGGTTTTCTAAAATCAGTAGCAATTGCACCAGCTGAATTAGAAAACGCTTTCGATGAAGGAATTGGTTTCGATGGCTCTGCGATTGAAGGCTTTGCGCGAGTAACCGAATCAGACATGTTGGCCCGGCCAGATTCAGCCACATTTTCTATCTTGCCTTGGCGCACTGAAGCCCCAGGAGCCGCTCGAATGTATTGCGATATTGCAATGCCAGATGGTTCGGCATCAATGACTGATCCGCGCAATGTTTTGCGTCGCACTTTAAATCAAGCCGCCGAGATGGGTTACACCTGTTACACCCACCCAGAAATTGAATTCTTCTTATTTAAGAATCAACCAGTTGCTGGCGAAGCTCCAGTGCCAGTTGATGCTGGTGGCTACTTTGATCACACGCCATCAATTGTTGGCCACGATTTCCGTCGCCAAGCAATCACCATGCTTGAGGCAATGGGAATTAGCGTTGAGTTCTCACATCACGAAGGCGCCCCTGGTCAACAGGAAATCGATCTACGTTATGCCGATGCTTTGAGCACCGCCGATAACATCATGACTTTCCGACATGTCATAAAAGAAGTTGCGCTAGAACAAGGTTTCCACGCCAGTTTTATGCCAAAGCCATTTACCGAGCATCCTGGTAGCGGCATGCATACTCACGTTTCACTTTTCAAAGGTGAAGAGAATGCTTTCTTTGATCCAACGGCTGAATTAAATCTCTCTAAAGTTGGTCGCTCATTTATTGCGGGCCTCTTAAAGCATGCACCTGAAATAACTTTGATTACTAACCAATGGGTCAACTCTTATAAGCGTTTACATGGTGGCGGTGAAGCACCAGCTCTTGCTAATTGGGGGCCAAGTGCTCGAGGTTCATTAGTTCGGGTGCCGATGTATAAACCAAAGAAAGAGAACTCAACTCGTATTGAATTCCGCTCACCGGATTCTGCTTGTAATCCATATTTGGCATATGCCGTAATGCTCGCTGCTGGTTTAAAGGGAGTCGAAGAAGGCTATGTATTGGCACCTGCTGATTCAACTGATGTGCGCCCACTTCCAAGTAATTTAAATGAAGCGATTATTGAGATGGAGAAATCCGATCTAGTTCGCGAGACTCTTGGCGCTGATGTCTTTGAATTCGTTCTTCGAAATAAGCGCGCTGAATGGCAGGAATATCGCCGCCAAGTAACCGCTTTCGAACTCGATCGCTACCTGCCAGTTCTTTAATTCACTACGAACTTGCTGGGTTACCTGCCAAAGGGTTACCCTTTAGCCATGTCAAAGTCAGCCTTTCAACAGGCGCTCCTACTTAGCCGCCGTGGCGGGGACAAGTAACCGGTCCCCTCGCCGCGGGGTTTGTCGTACCGGTTCAACCAGTCCACAAACCAATTAAAAGTAGGAGTTATAAATGAACTTTCCAAAGCAAAAACCTTCCGCGATGCCAGTGCATCGATATTCATCTTTTATTCCAGTTGATTTAACCGATCGCACTTGGCCAACTAAGCAGATCAAAGTCGCACCTAAGTGGTGTTCAGTTGATCTACGCGATGGCAATCAAGCACTTATCGACCCGATGGATACGCCGCGCAAATTAGCGATGTTTAAGTTGCTGGTTCAGATGGGCTACAAGGAAATCGAAGTTGGTTTCCCAAGTGCTAGCCAAACTGACTTTGATTTCGTGCGCAAGATTATTGAAGATGGCTTGATCCCTGATGATGTGGTTATTCAGGTTTTAACCCAAGCTCGCGAAACTTTAATTGATCGCACCTTCGAATCGATTAAGGGCGCAAAGCAGGCGATCGTGCACCTTTATAACTCAACTTCAACCCTGCAACGTCGCGTGGTCTTTGGCCAAGATAAAGATGGCATCAAAAAGATCGCAACCGATGCCGCGCAATACTGCTTGGACAAAGTTGCCACCGTGCCAGGTACTCAGATCTCCTTTGAATACAGCCCTGAGTCATACACCGGCACCGAATTGGAATTCGCAGTTGAAGTTTGTAATGCGGTTAATGCCATCTGGAAACCAACCCCAGAATGGAAGACCATTATGAATTTGCCAGCTACCGTTGAGATGGCAACACCAAATGTTTATGCCGATTCAATCGAATGGATGTGTCGTCACCTAGATAATCGCGAGAACGTAATTGTTTCGCTGCACCCACATAATGACCGTGGCACAGGTGTTGCAGCTGCTGAACTTGGTTACATGGCAGGCGCCGATCGCATCGAAGGCACTCTATTTGGTAATGGCGAGCGCACTGGCAATGTTTGTTTAGTAACGCTAGGCCTGAACTTAGTTAGCCATGGCATTGACCCAATGATTGATTTCTCAAACCTTGATCAAACTCGTCGCACCGTTGAATATGCCAATCAACTGCGCGTGCCAGAGCGTCATCCATATGGTGGCGATTTAGTTTTCACCGCTTTCTCTGGTTCACACCAAGATGCCATCAAGAAAGGTTTTGATCATTTAGCGATAGATGCCAAAGCAGCTGGCAAGGAAGTTAAAGATTTCACCTGGGCAGTTCCATACTTACCAATTGATCCACTAGATATTGGTCGCACCTACGAAGCCGTGATTCGAGTTAACTCACAATCTGGCAAGGGTGGCGTCGCTTACTTGATGAAGAACGAACATCATCTTGATCTGCCTCGCCGTTTGCAGATTGAGTTCTCAAAAGTTGTGCAACAAAAGACTGACACTGAAGGCGGCGAAATTACCGGCGATGCTATGTGGCAGGTATTTGAAGATGAATATTTACCAACTGCTAATGATGATAAAAAGTGGGGCCGCTTCCGCCTGAAAGGGTTGTCACAAACTTCTGTCCTAGATGAAGATGTGCAGTTATCGATTTCTATTCTTGATCGCGGCCAATTAGTAGAACTAAGTGGCGAAGGCAATGGCCCAATCGCAGCCTTCTGCAATATTTTGCAGGCCTATGGCGTTGATGTTCGAGTCTTGGATTACTACGAGCATGCACTTAGTGCAGGTGGCGATGCATCAGCGGCTGCCTATCTTGAGTGCGCAATTGAAGGCGAAGTTTTCTGGGGCGTGGGAATTGATCCAAACACCACCACCGCCTCACTAAAAGCCGTGGTTTCGGCGATCAATCGCGCAATTCGCTAACTGATCTCGTTACCTCCTCTCCATACACTTGGCCTGTGAGCCTCTACCGTGATGAAGCGTTAATTCTGCGCACCCAGAAATTGGGTGAAGCTGATCGCATCATCACGATGCTAACTCGCGAACATGGTCGCGTTCGTGGTGTGGCAAAAGGGGTTCGTCGCACAATGTCTAAATTTGGCGCACGCCTTGAACCTGGCAGCCATGTTGATATTCAATTACACATCGGAAAAACCTTCGACACCGTTACCCAAGTTGAAGCAATCGCTAATTACGGCGAAGAGCTCGCAAATGATTATCAGCGCTGGACTATCGCATCTGCGATTCTCGAAACCACCGAACGTTTCACGCCACAGGAGCGCGAACCAGCGCTACAGGAATTTAACTTAGTTGTCGGTGCCCTAAAAGTATTAGCTGAAAAACGTTATGACTCATCGCTAATTCTTGATGCTTTCTTATTGCGATCACTTGCTATCGGGGGATACGCACCTTCAATGACTAACTGCTCGCGCTGTGAAAAAGAAGGCCCGCATCGTTATTTCTCATTAGTTGGCGGCGGCTCAGTTTGTTTAGATTGCCGACCATCAGCTTCGGCAACACCAGCTGTCGAAACGCTAAAACTTATGGGTGATCTACTTTCGGGTGATTGGGAAAGTGCGAGCGCGAGTGAACTTCGTAATCGCCGCGAAGCAAATGGCTTAATTACCGCCTACCTACACTGGCACTTAGAACGTGGCTTGCGTAGCATGCCGATGGTGGAGCGGGTATGAGCAAGATTCAAATTCCTAATCACGTAGCTATCGTGATGGATGGCAATGGTCGCTGGGCCAAGAAACGCGGCTTACCGCGCACCGCTGGCCATGAAGCTGGCGAAGCTGCACTATTTGATGTGGTTGAAGGTGCTATTGAATATGGCGTTAAAGAGATCAGCGCATACGCCTTTAGTACTGAGAACTGGCGACGTTCACCCGAAGAAGTTAAATTCTTAATGGGTTTTAATCGCGATGTGATTCGTCGCCGTCGTGATCAAATGAATGAGATGGGCGTTCGTATTCGCTGGGTGGGCCGGCCAAAGCGCCTCTGGCAGAGCGTGATCAACGAGCTAGAAGAAGCTCAAGAGCTAACCGCTAAGAATAAAACTTTAACTTTGAATATGTGCGTTAACTACGGTGGCCGCTCTGAAATCGTGGATGCGGCTACTGAACTAGCTCGCGATGTGAAGCGCGGCAAAGTTAAGGCAGATGCAATTACCGAGAAAACATTTGCTAAGTATTTAAACCAACCCAAGATGAGTGATGTGGATTTATTCTTACGTTCCTCGGGCGAACAGCGCACCAGCAACTTCTTGCCTTGGCAATCGGTTTACGCCGAGTTTGTATTTCTTGATGTGTTATGGCCAGATGTTGATCGTAAAACTTTATGGCGGGCTATCGAGGAATATTCAACTCGAGATAGAAGATTCGGTAAGGCATAGCCTTACCGAATTGAGAGCGTTAGCGGTAAGGCATAAAAACTAGCACTTGCTGCAGAGACCAAAGATTTCTGCAGTATGACCAACTTCGCGAAAGCCAAATTCTTCAGCCATTGTTTTGGCCCACTTCTCGATTACGCCACCTTCAATTTCAACGGTATCGCCACAGCCTTTGCAGACTAAGTGATGATGGTGGGCATCTCCACAGAGACGATAGATAGCCTCGCCATCATCACGTCTTAGCACATCAACGATTTTGTCATTAACTAAACTCTGTAGCGAGCGATAAACCGTAGTAAGACCGATGCTTTCACCTTCACGCTGCATCAAACGATAAACTTCTTGAGCACTAGCAAATCCGCCGGCTCGTTCTAAGGTGCTAAGAACTCTTGGGTTTGAACGGCTCATTAACCGGCTGGCATTTCTTCTTCAAGAGGCTCTGCCTCATCATCATGCGCTTCTTCGTCGTGATGATCCGCTTCTTCATGAATTGCTGTTTCGCTGCCATGCGCATGGGCGTTACCACTGTGTAGATAACTGACTAGACCCCACATCACGAGTACTCCAAATATGGTTGCCAGAATTGTTAGCTTAGAAGAATGCCGTGAGTGTGCTTCTGGCAAAATATGTGAAGTTGCTAAGTAGATAACGATTCCAGCAAATACTGCTAGATAGATCGCGATTACATTATTGCTAAGGGCAAGAGTTGTACCAAGAGCTGCGCCACTAACTCGAGCTATTGCATCTACGCCTAGCAACCAAATTCCTTTGCGACCCCATTTTCCACTTTTGATTAAGAATGAGACAGTATTTAAACCATCGCTAAAGGCATGTACTAGAAGTGCGATGAATACCGCAATTCCTAAATCAGAACTAACTTTGAATGCAACGCCCAGAGCCAGACCATCTAGAAAAACGTGGCCACCCATTGCTAGTGCGCCAAGGGCACCTGCAATATTTGAAGAGTGCTCATGGTCATGGCCATAATCGGATTCAGCTGGTTCGTGTGAACCGAATAGTTGCTCATAGAAATGCAGCAGCAAGAATCCTGCGACCAGTGCAACTGATACAGCTGGGGCATTGAAAATTTCTTGAGTTCCTAATTCAAAAACTTCAGGCAGTAGGTCGAATGCAACTAAGCCAAGCAGGAGACCAGCAGAAAGTCCGAGAACCAAGTGCAGACGATCCTTGGATTTAATTGCGAGAAAGCCACCTGCGGTAGTTGCAATTGCTGTTATTGCGGCGAGTGCGATTGCTGTATTCATAATGAAAACATATCACAAATGAAAATGATTTTCATTTCCATATCCAACCCACTAGGCTCAAGCAATGATCGCAATCGCCAGATTCGAGGTCCCGCTAGGCCAAGCTGCCGAGTTTGAGACTCAATTAAGCGTGGCCTTGGCAGCTTTGGCTGCAGCCCCTGGCTACATCGATGGCGAAATTGGTCAGAATTTAGATGAGCTCGGACTTTGGACAATCGTTACCCGTTGGCAAAATGTGGGTTCCTATCGACGAGCACTTAGTTCAAACCGAGCCAAGTTAGAGGCGATTCCAGTTTTAGCGTTAGCTATTGATGAACCAGGTGCGTACGAACTGCCAGTTACCGAGTAAAATTTGGCTTACGTGATTCAACGAGCGTTGCGTTGCGCCGACAGCCAGCCGGATGGATAAAACCATATTCACCGGCTCTTATTTACCGGATGAGGTTTTCCCCTATGGCCGTAGATCGTTTAGAAAATATCGTCAGCCTGGCTAAGCGTCGCGGATTCGTTTTTCCTTCTTCAGAAATTTATGGCGGCTTGCGCGCATCCTGGGATTACGGCCCACTCGGAGTTGAATTAAAAAATAATATTAAGCGCCAATGGTGGAAGTCCATGGTGATGAGTCGTGAAGATATCGTCGGTATCGATTCTTGTGTGATCTTGGCTCGTGAAGTTTGGGAAGCATCAGGACACGTTGCAACATTTAGTGATCCGCTAACCGAATGTACTTCTTGTCATAAGCGTTATCGCGCCGATCATTTAGAAGAAGCTTACGAAGCAAAGCATAAGAAAGCGCCCGAGTCACTCGCAGATGTAAATTGCCCAGCTTGCGGTAATAAAGGTCAGTTCACTACTCCAAAACAATTCAGCGGATTGCTCAAGACTTACCTAGGACCAGTTGAAGATGAATCAGGTTTGGCTTACCTACGCCCGGAAACTGCGCAAGGTATTTTTATTAACTTTGATCAGGTAATGACCACATCACGTAAGAAGCCGCCATTTGGCATTGGCCAGATTGGTAAATCTTTTCGTAACGAAATTACGCCAGGAAACTTTATTTTCCGTACTCGCGAATTCGAGCAGATGGAAATGGAATTCTTTGTTGTGCCTGGCACTGATGAACAATGGCACCAATACTGGATTGATTACCGTCTAGCTTGGTACAAAGATTTGGGTATTAACCCAGATCGTTTACGCATTTATGATCACCCGAAAGAGAAACTTTCACATTACTCAAAGCGCACCGCAGATATTGAATATAAATTCGAATTCGCAGGAACCGAGTGGGGCGAGCTCGAAGGTATTGCAAACCGCACAGATTTCGATCTAAAAGCGCACTCAGCAGCCTCTGGCAAAGATCTTTCCTATTTTGATCAAGAGAAAAATGAACGCTGGACACCGTTTGTAATCGAGCCAGCAGCAGGTGTTGATCGCTGCGCACTTACTTTCTTGATGGATGCATTTACTGAGGATGAAGCACCAAATGCTAAGGGCGAGATGGAAAAGCGCACTGTGCTGAAGTTTGATCATCGTATCGCACCCGTGAAGGTAGCGGTCTTGCCACTTTCTCGTAATGCTGATTTATCTCCTAAGGCGCGCGATCTGGCAACAGCGTTGCGTAAGAATTGGAACGTGGATTTTGATGATGCTGGTGCCATCGGTCGCCGTTACCGCCGTCAAGATGAAATCGGAACTCCATATTGCATCACCATTGACTTCGAAACTCTCAATGACAACGCTGTGACAATTCGCGATCGCGACACAATGGCGCAAGAACGAATCAGCATCGATCAGGTGGAGTCATGGTTAGCACCACGCCTGCTGGGTTGCTAAAACCCCTGCGCTTGCCATTGGCAACTGGCGATCACTTTATTGATCC
>Ga0315901_10000335_pt1 | contig 69910 bp, 75 predicted proteins | sample LakEriMetagenome_10_FD_203761 | JGI IMG/M metagenome (GOLD analysis project Ga0315901, IMG submission 203761) | Freshwater fungal communities from buoy surface, Lake Erie, Ohio, United States - Buoy 2 MA116 | ecosystem: Environmental > Aquatic > Freshwater > Lake | place: USA: Lake Erie, Ohio... | reverse complement strand
TGTAAATCTTCCCTCTTTCGAGTTCGTTGGTTCGAGTCCAGCTACTCCCACTTATTGTCGTATGGTGTAACGGTAACACAGCAGATTTTGGTTCTGCTTTTCAAGGTTCGAATCCTTGTGCGACAACTCATGGTGGATGTAGTTCAGAGGAAGAACACTTGATTGTGGTTCAAGATGTCGTGGGTTCGAGTCCCATCATTCACCCAACATTGGAATGTAGCTCAGTTGGTTTAGAGCGCTAATCTGATACGTTAGATGTCGGCGGTTCGAGTCCGCCCATTCCAACAAAAGAGGAGAGTTGCCTGAGTGGTTAAAGGAGCGGTTTGCTAAACCGTGGTCGGGAAACTGATCCATTGGTTCGAATCCAATACTCTCCGCATTTGACAATTAAAATCTATTTTACTATTATTTCATACAAACTTTTTTTATGACTATCAAACAAGCTTTAAAGTACAAAAACAAACTTGCTAAGAAAATTTCTGAAGAGATGATCAAAATCTCGCATTATAACTCAATAGAAGTAGGATCTGTTCGTCCTTACGATGTTAATGAGTCTTACCAAAAATATTACACCATGGTAAATGAATTGGTGGATTTAAAAAACAAAATACATCTTGCAAACGCACCTGTTTATTACCAAATTTTCCGTTTATCTGAATTAAAAGGAATGGTGAGTAACCTAAAACAATTGGATTGTTCTGAAGGTAAAGTTGCATCAAGATATGGTAGAAGTATGGGTGAAGAACCTACAATTAAGACCGCTGTAATTACAGTCAAAATGAGAGATGAGGCGGTGGAAACTTTGGAAACTGAGATTGAAAAAATTCAAGAAGAATTGGATCATCACAACGCAATTACAACAATTTAAAAATATTGGGTCAAGTGAAGAGGAGAGATAATTAAAAGTTAAGCTAGCAATGGCTCTACAATCAAATATTTCTGATGCAGGAACTCGAATTGTGTATTCAAAAATTAAAATTCATCAGTTCAAAAATTAAACGTCAGATGTCAACATTCTTTCAATTTTAATTTTCAAACCTTTTCCTTGATCCTCCTTAAAACAATTTATTATGGAACTTTTTTGGACTTATTATGTTATCTGTGTGATTTATTGTCACATTCAACTCTACAAAAGATATCGTAGAGACATGACGCCTGGAGCGTTGAATATAACACCGGCTTTAGATTCAATCATGGTTATTATTCTCGGTTGGGCTTTGGCTCCTGTGGACTTTTTCCTAACTTGGATCAGGCTTTACAAAGAAGCTGAGGAAGCACGTAGAAGAAATTCAGACGATAAGAAAGTATTCTAATTTGACCTTTCGATATAGTTTTGATATATTTATAATCTATTGGTAAACTATTTTTTACATAAACTAAAACAAAAAAAACAAATGAAAAAAGTATTGTTTTCTCTTTTGGTAATCGCAGGTTTAGCGGCTTGTAATGGTTCTACTTCTACTGAAGTTGCAACTAAAGATTCAGTTGTAGTTGATTCTACAGCAGTTTCTACAGAGGTTGTTGCTGATTCAACTAAAGTTGATTCAGTTGCTGCTGAAGTTAAGTAATTTATCTTCTCACCGAAATAGAAAACCCACTTTTTGAGTGGGTTTTTTATTTATAGTAATCTTTTGATCTGTTTTATATTTTCTCTGATGGATTCGTTTTTACTTACAGTATTCTTCTTTACCCAATCTACCCATTTGTAAGGTTGTACCTCATCAGTTTTTGAGACAGTTTTGATATTACTTGTATCCACGTCTAACGCTCTTAAAGGTTTCGTTAATAGGTCTAATATTGGATCTTTCCTCGAGTCGAGTTTAGGTCTTTCAGGTTTGATCTCCTTTCTTTTCTTGTCTTTGTCATCAACCTCTGTGTCACTGTCGAATTGTCTAAAACTTATTTTTGACTTAGATCTATCTAATATTCTTGCAACAGTATCACGACCGGCAGTTCCAATAACTTTATTCTTTGACAATGTCTGATCCGGTCTTACTTTGATATTAGATACAGAGCAAAATTCTGTGTAATAAATTTTCTTTTCAATCATATGTTGTATGATTACAGAATCTTTACAGTTGTCTCTGTTACCAACAAAAACAACTTTACCATCCTCTGGATTCAAAACTTTCTTATCATTATCGACTGAATATTCTACGCTTGATATGTAACGACCATTAGACAACTCGTATACTTCGTTGATTGGGGTTATCATATCTCTGTGTTCAAGTTTCATCATCACAGCATTTTTCAGTGGCTCTAATATCTTTTTCAATATTGGATCCTCACTACGTTCTTTGGATGTGGTGTCTTTTTTGACTTGAGTATCTTTACTAAAAAAGTCATCCCAATTAGTTTCGGATGATTTTGTCCCTGCAGACATAGGAATATTTTGTGTACCAACGTCGAACTTATCAACGTAATTCATTGGATCAACCAATTTACCATCTTTTTTCAATGTGAAATGTAAATGCGGACCACGTGAGTTACCTCTACCCGGATCATCCGATCCTCCACCTGAAAGCCCGACCACCTGACCTCTTTTTACAGTACTACCCTGAGATACATCAACGCGTTTTACGTGACAAAATCTACTCCAAAAACCATTACCATAATCAATATCGATTGTACCACCACATTGTCTGTTATGATTTGGGTGTGCTGTTTTTACAATACCATCTGCTGGTGCCTTTATAGCTGTGCCTGAAGGTACGGGAATGTCCACACCTGGATGTGTTTCATAACTTCTTTTGGCACCAAATGGAGAAGATACTTGGGATGATCCTACAGGATTCATAAATGTGACTTCTCTCAGTAACTTTTTCATATAAGATAAATACCCATAAAAAAGAAAAACCGATTTTTCAATCGGCTTCTTTTTTTCTGTCTAATCCATATTTGATATACTTGTACCAAATACGTTCATGGATATAATATTGTATTGGTTTGTAAAGTAATTCTGCAACTCCGAAAGCGGCACCAACTTTTACAGAACCAGTTGCAAACCACATGATAAGAAAACCTATTAGTGTACTAATAATTCTGTAACTTATGGTTTTAGCAACGTGTCTTTTATTTTGTACCATTATACTTCGTACGAATTAACCATCTCAGTGATATCTAATCCTTCCCATCCCTGATTACGGTTCAAATTTATACCTATAGCTCTCGGTATTTGTTCATTCTCAGGATCTTTGTCGTTAAGTATTACTCTTGTACCTCTACCTAAGTCCATAACAAGTTGATGGTATTTGACACCAATTTTTTCGAGTTCCTGTTTTGTGAACAATTCGTATGAGCTTGGTCTAGCTGTTGTTATTACTATTACTGCCCCCTCGTCGTAGTATTTGTTTATTACATCGATAACCTCTTGTATGGGGGTCAAAACTGAAGTTGATAGTTCATTGAACTTTCTATATTGAACTAATGTTCCATCGATATCGACGAAGAAAGTTGGGTTTTTAATTGTTTTATTCATTGCTTAAGAAAAAATGTATTCCTTTACTCCAGTAATCACCAAATGAACCTTCAATATCTTTGTATTTTATCGATGTCACGTAGTCTTCACCTTCAATATCGGTAATGTTTATTTTTAGTTTTGATACGTCAAAATTCTCCTCATCGTCAATTGTAATTTCGAAGAACTGACCTTTGATATTATCTTCAACATATAACGTATTAGAGTTGTAGATTTCCGTCATTTCAGAGTTGGGATCATGTGTTTCTTGGAATAGAATTATCTGAACTTCCTCTTTAAATATGGTTGCATTTTCATCATCAAACACAGTTATTTCAGTGTTTTCAGGAATTCCACCAACTATTGAGGATTCCGTAGAGACTAAATGTTCCATGTCAACGTTGAGGATATCGGCAACGTCCTCTAATATACACTCTTGTAAATTTAGATGTTCGAGTTGTTCTCTCTGATCCGAATCAATCGGATGTTGATAAATTTCTGAACCTCTACCTTGTAATACAATGGTGAATTTGGGCATATGTTTTATTTTTTGAGCGGGAAACCGGGCTCGAACCGGCCACCTATAGCTTGGAAGGCTATCGCTCTACCAAATGAGCTACTCCCGCTTAATATCTTTTTGGAATTATAATCCAAAATAAAATATAAATCAAAATTATTGGTAGTGGAGAAAAAATAAGTCCTGCAAACAATATTCTGAAAAAAACAGGATCTGTGTTGAAGTATTCACCTAATCCTGAGCAAACACCACCGAAAACTTTATCGACGGGATCTCTGAAAATTCGTTTCATAAATTATATTATTTAAGTGAACAGTGGTTGGTGGGATACTATACCTCGGAGTCGACTTCCTTTCACTGCTGCAGACAGTTACACCAACATGTTCACCATCCGTTAAAATGTGATATTGTCCCCATGTTCAGGATAATCATCTCCCTGTCCATTGTTGGGATCGAGTTCTACCTCGTATTTCAAATCATAACTCATCATCAACGGTTTTGTGAGCCAGAGACAGGAATCGAACCTGCGACCTACTGATTACAAATCAGTTGCTCTACCTGCTGAGCTACTCGGGCATTCATTCTAATTACTTCAAAGATAACGTTTTTTCTTCCAAATCAAAATTTTTTTTATTCATTTCTTTGATTGTTTTTCTTCCAGTTTTCCAATCAAGCCAAGTGTCCATATCACGGAGATCCATGAGGGTTTTCTCATGAACGAGAATGAAACCCTCAGGAGCAACCCCCGCGAACTTACGAACCTCACCCTCTCTTTCGAGAATCTCTTTGATATTAACCATTATTCAAGAATTTTAAAATTTTTTCTTTGATTCCTGTTTGTTTGATTCCTTCATTAGATTTCTTTGTATGGACGAAATTATCTAAACCCCAATCATAAACAAACTCTAAATCGTTCTCAGTTTGAAACTTACCCATATTCAAATCATCAACAGCAACCCAAGATGTTATCTCAGGATGATCATTCAAATAGGTTTTAATTTCTAATGATCTTTCTTCTTCTAATTTGGCGTAGTTCCTAAAATTTTTTTCCCAATTTTTTGGATCAATTTCACTTACTCTTTTTGTAACGCCAATAGGACCTTTGGTAATACCTTGATCCATATAGTACTTCTGAAGTTCTTCCAAACTCGCATAGTACCTCCAATCAGAGGAAACAACAATTTCTGCACCAGTCTCCTCTAAAACTTCATTTAGAACCTTTACAGCCTTTTTATTAAAGTTATCGAATCTATATTCAAAAGGGATCTCACTTGGAGTCATGGATAACTTTCGTCCTCCCCATTTTTTCTGTTTTTTGTAACGTCCACCCCATTCTGTGGACAAACAGATTACACCATCATTATCTAAGAAAATCACTTTCATAAGACAAATGTACGAATATTTATTATAACACCAAAAAGTCTAAAGACATAAACTTTAAACACCCCTCAGATGGACGATGCAAATAAACAGGGAAACGTGGCAGAAAACACTCCAAGAGAATCTGTCTCAAATATTTTTAATGCTCGCTTTGTTCTTCAATCCATTTGGATTCGATGCCGTTCAGTATTCCCTAATATTACTGACAGGAAGTTTATGGAAAGCGAACTTCGTTTTGTATTGTATTGCGGGGGTATTTTTTGGGCTTTATATCTACTTTCGAAGATTATCTAAAGCGCCTTGAGTTTTCCTTCTTTGAATAACTCAAAATTGGGACCTTTGGTTAAAAAATAGTCTTTTCCAACCTTTCTATATCCTAAGATACCTGCGTTCTTAGCTGCGGCGAAGAATGAAGAATGTTGACCTCTTAATTCTCTTGGTTCCATTGTATAGTTACCTCTTTTGTATTTGGTTTTTCCATTGTCTGTAATTTTCTCGATGTAACCGATGTCAACTAAAAAGTCTAATTTGGTTCCTATTTTACCTGCCTCCAAGAATTTAACAAGTTTTGAAATCATCCCTTTGTTTTTTCCGAATGTATATCCATATGTTGGAGTAAAAACGGCTTGATCGCCAATTACTTTTTTCTGTAACTCACGGTTATTCTCCACTTTATTCATAACACTAGAAAGTATCCACCTCCTCATTGTATCTGTAGTGTTTTCAACAGTATCCAAAACCATAGGTGATTTCAGTTCGAAATTTTCTAAACCTAAATCTATGTAATCACTATCTTCCGAAGGATCATTACCTTGAAAACCAAGATCAATTTTGAATACATTCCTTTGGAACCTATGATTGAATTCCACATCACCATATGAGATCATGATTTGGTAAGAATCTAATACCTTACTCTCATTTAATTTTGATAGATATATTGTTAACTCACCCACAGCGTGATTTGGCATACCCTGTACGTTTTCAAATGCATCGATCCCGATTCCTAACTTTGTACCGGGCATCAAATAGTTTTTTGTTTGATCTAAACGTTGGTAATCGTTGAATACTTGAAATAACAATTCGTTCTTCTGAGATTCCGTGGATTTCTTTTTGTGTTCGTAGATTGCATCTGTAATATCCGAGAATGCGTATTTGAATACCTCAACTTCCCTATCCGACATTTTGTTGTCTGCTGTGTCCCACCAAGATTCTTTACCTGAGTTATCAAAGTGTACTGCAACTTTTGTGTAGTTACCTGGCTTTGAACTTTTCTTGTCGATGATGTAAAATAAAAGTTGACCTCCTGATGTATATCTACCAAAATGTCCCGCACCTTTTGAAGTTGTGCACCACTTTGTTCCTGATCCGTATTTACATGAAGATTCTTCATTTTTCGGTATTATAACAACGAATTTATCGTCCTCATAAATCTTATCAATTTGTTTTTCTAGTTCTTTTTCTTTTTGTTTTTGTTTGATAGGGAATAAAGCTGAATCTAATTCTTCAAAACTTTCATATTGATTGATGTCTTTTTTATCAAGTTGGGATTGATACTTATCAAAACTTTTAATCAAATTAATCCCAATTTCAGCGTCACCTTCAATATGATCAGGATGAACTCCTTTCAGAACAAAATCCGTGTATTTGTGATTGAAATCTTGTAAATCAGCAATATTCAGAAACCAATCTAAAGTTTTTTCATCAAACTTGTTGGTATATTTTTTCTTTAAATCTTCTTTACGTCCTTCCCCTAATAAAATTGATATGAACTTCATATGGTATAAATATACAAAAGGGGAGATCTATGTCTCCCCTTTTTTGTAGTCCCGCCAAGAATCGAACTTGGAATTACTGCTTAGAAGGCAGTAGTTATATCCATTTAACTACAGGACCATGTTTTATTTCCAAAATAGTTGGATCAAAAGTATAATAAAACTTAATGATAAACAAATTATTGTTTTAGTTGTCATGGGTTCTTTGAGTATAAACCAAGCCATTATGCTAAATACAATAACACCAATACTGAATCCAATAATACGGTTTGGCCAAGTCTGACCATCGTAGAGACTAACCATTTCCCTACTTGCCAAAATTACAAAATAACCAACAGGGACACCCATCAAAGTCATTAGGAAGGGGTGTTCTTTGATCCATTTATTCCAAAGGTGACCTTGTAATTGATAAAATGTGAAAGCCTGTGAAAACAGGTAGACTGTTAAAATAAAAATAATCGAGTAAATCTTGTTCATTGTCACAAATATAAAAAAAAGTTGTGACAAAAAAAAATTACCTAAAAGAGTACAAATTGAAAGCTACGTGATGCCAATATTCCTCAGGTTCGAAATCTTCGATCTTGGCGTTTTTTATAAATTTTCCTGAACTATCGGAAACCTTGATTTTATTTCTTGCTACATCGGGAAAAGATCCCTGTAAAATTAATTTGGTGTTATCTTTTGTTTTCACAACATCAATCCACTCTCCATCACGAGTTCCGTAACGATTGAATTTTCCTTTAGCCCTTAAACTTCCATCAGGGTAATAATACACCCAATCTCCGAGTCTATTATCATTTTTACCGTATCTGCCCACAGCAAAAACCTTCCCTGATGGATAGAAAATGGTGATCTTACCATTTACAGTTGCGTTTTGGTAACGAGAGCCTCTCGAACCACTACTTATAAATCTCAATTTTCCTTGTTCAGTAAATCCTGATATTTTAAGGTTCTTTTCGGAATAGTCTACTAATCTATGACCTCTCGAGTAGTAACTTTTTTCAAACCAAACTCCATCTTTATAACCGTCAGGGCCATAAATTCCTTTAATTTCAAGTTTTCCATCATGATATCTTTCAAATGGCCCCTCCAAGGTTTCGAGACCTACTAATGAGTGATTACCTTTGACTGAAATTCCACCTTTGGAATCGTACACCACAAAAGGCCCTTTCAGTTTACCTTTTTCATATGTAGATACTCCAATAAGTTTGCCTCGATCATATTGTTTCCAAAGACCATTCTTCCTTCTTCTACTATCTAAATAACCCTTATCCTTAACAGGAATTTCCATATTACCAGGAAATGGGTCTTGTGTCATACTATATTGTGGGACTCTTTCACCTACAAATTCATAGAATTTATATTGATCTAAACTCGCTTCATTATCATTCTTATCCATGAATTGATCGGACTCGAAATGTAATTGGTATGGAGATTTGGGGTCATCCAAGTTGAAGAGTAAAAAGTAATTCGAACCTTTAGGATCTGTAAGGTAACTTTTGAAATATTTGTAATTACCAATAGTACATATGTCAATCTTAGCACCTCTATTTCTACCTTTACACCTACCTAATATATCTCTGTAAATTTTCCATGTGTCTTGGTCGTAACCGAACACTTGAAAAACCTGATATTTGTATTTTTTATCTTGATACATACCAAGGTATTTCATACCTCCTGTAGATTCTAATTTTTCTATTTCGTTTTGTGTGACGTAGTTGTCCAGTCCTTGAATTTCATCGTAAACGATATCAGATTCTCTCACCGAAATTGCATCTTTAAGAAAATTTTTTACGTCCTCTGAAGTCTTATACAGGTGAATATCTTTGTGTTGGAATTTGTTTTTGTTTTTTTCGAAAAGCTCAAAGTATTCTTTGTATTTGTAGATATCCTCGGGCTTAATCATTCCCGTACCCACTTTCTTTGTCAACCAACTTAATAGGTAAAATTTATTACCCGTAACCTCCACAATTTTATTGAAGTCGTCCTCAGAAACAGGTTTGTCTTCACCAACATATTTGTTTTTCAAATTGACGGTGTTCTGATCTAACTGTTCTTTAAGAAGTTTCCAAATTAAACTGCGTAATTCCATTCCTATAAATACCACTTACCCAAAATAAAAAACCCCATCCGAAGACGGGGTTAATTAAATTAAAGTGATCTGAGAACGTAGGAGAGTAGTGATAACACACCAACCAAAATTGGCATGTAAGTTTTTGCTCCCCCCATAAGTGCGAGATGTAAAACAACCGCAGCACTCATAAATGAAGTAACCAATACCATTCCGTAAAGGGACGTTACTGGAATACAAAGTAAGATAACACCCAAAAGTTCTCCAACTCCTGTTAGTACTCTATACTTTTCTAACTTCATAAATGCGAAGTTTCCGACCATTTCTTGAGTTCCGATGATTTTTTCTACAGCACCTTTACCTAACATAACGGCTACAACTGCAGTTAAAACCCATCCGAGAATTGCTAAAATTGTCATATAATTTATTTTGAAATTAAAGAATAGTTAAACAACATGACATTGTCAAATAAAAAACCCCCACCGTAGTGAGGGTTTTATATTCTATGATGTTTAGATTACTTACCAAAAGTATATCTGATACCTAACTGTGCAGACCATACATCAAATACTGATGAATTGAATTGATATGTGTCTTTGATCAAGTAAGTACCGCTTGCATCTCTTTGAGTTGCCAATCTATACGTTGGAATGTTACTAGCATCTCTGCTAACGAAGTTTAACAACTGAGGGTTTGTAGCTCTTTGAGATACACCCCATTTGTTGTTTACCATGTTTCCGAAGTTTAGAATGTCAGCTCTGATTTGGAAAGAATTTCTTTTTCCACCGATTTTAACAAATACATCCTGAGCTATTGAAAGATCGAATCTATGTAAGAAAGGAAGATCAAGTGCGTTTCTTTCAGCGTACTGTCCTCTTCTTGTTGATAGATATGGATCTTGAGATATGAAAGCTTCAAATGCTGCTTGTTGTTCAGCTTCAGTGTAAACTCTTGTTCCTACTGTAAGTGGTGCAAAACGAATGTCAGATCCTTTGTTTGGTACAAATACCAAATCATTGTTATTTACTCTGTCACCGTTCAAATCACCAGCTACAATGTAAGAGAATGGATTGTTCTGTGAACCAACATAACCAAGAGTGATTGTTGTTGCTCCACCATATTTTTTACCGTAGTCAATTCTGTAACCTAACAAACCTACGATTCTATTTCTAACAACAAAGTCAGAAATTGATAGTCCTAAGTTATTGTTACCGTTTACAGATACTGCTGACTGCCAGCTACCACTCGCGATTGAACCCGCACTCATGAAATCTTCAGCCATAGCGTTTGTGTAAGCTACATAACCCCAAAGACCTTTTGATACAGGTTTTTCTAATTTGAATGTTGCTGAACGATTGTAAGCACCATTTCTGTTTGTTAGAACTGCTGCCATTGATACGTTATCATTTACTCTTACACCATTATCATTTCCTGCGAAAAGGTCTCTAGTATCAACACCACCTAACTTACCAACTGGTTTATCTAAGTTAGCGTTGTAATAATGAACCGCATTGATGGTTTTGTTGTAGAGTAATTCAGCACTCAAAATTAAACCAAGCCAAGGTAGTTTCTGATCAATAGCGATGTTGTTTTTCCAAACTTGTGGAAATTTATAATTCTGATTAGTGAATGCTAAATCAAACGTAGAAGGTAAAGTTGGTGTTGATGGGATGAAGTATTGATTAGGATTTGCAGTGAAACCATATTGTGCCGCTGCCGCTCCTGATACATCGATAAATCCTGTTAACACACCGTTGTTACCAACTTGGTTAGAAAGGAACACGTATGGTGGTCTACCTGTGAATACACCTGTACCACCACGGATTTGTGTTTTTTTCTGACCTTTGAGGTCGTAGTTGAATCCGAAACGAGGTTCTATTAAGAACTGTGTTTTTGGAAGAACACTTGTATTGAATCCTTCACCATTTGCGAAGATCATTGAAGACACCGCTTTATTTTCTAAAGCTGTGTTACCTAAATCAATAACATTTGCTCTGATACCAAAAGTCAACTTCAGTTCTTTGGTTGCGTTGAATTCATCTTGAACGTAAAGATCCAAACGATTAGCTTCCAAAACCTGCATTGGTTCTACCGCTCCAGGTAGTGCCGAATAACGTAATTGGAATCTTGCTGGTGCGAATGTTGAAGGTCTACCACCGTTAGCAATTGATTGTCTTGCTGCGGTATAGAAGTCGTTCAGACTGTTGAAGATGTAAACTCCGTTAGAAGCTGGGAAGAATAGGTTATTTGATTGATAACTTTGATAGTTGAAACCACCAACCAAAGTATGTTTGTTCAAATACTTTGTCAAGTTATTTGTTACGTTGAACGTCCAATAGTTCAATTTGTTACCAGGTGTGAAAGGGTCGAAACCTACTGAAGTGTAAGTTGCGGAACCTTCTCTGATATCAATAGTTGGGAACATTTGACTCAAATATGCTCTATCCTCAATTTGCTTATCGTAAGAAACGATTAAGTTATTGTGAAGTGTGTTAGAGATTTTAGAGTTAAGTTCCAAAACCGCAGAACGAGTATTGTCCTGAATAATGTAACCACTATTTTTGAAACTCATTGCGTTGAACTGAGTAGTTCTGTTTCCTGCTCCCGCTGACTGAGAGTTTGAAATGTTAATCTCAGCAGAAGAATTGTGATTCACATAACGAGCGGTTAACTTGTTATTCTTGTTGATGTTCCAATCCACACGAATCAAGAATTTTCTTGAATCGTTAGTGTTAGAATACCCTTCCCAAGGACCTGTGACATAACCCAAACTATCTTTCATAAAGTTTGATAGTCTTTGCATGTCAGCAAATTTAACTCTACTGATTTGTGTACCTGTTAAAGGAGATCCTTCTGAAATCCAAGTCGTACCTGGTTCAGTTCTTACGATACTCTCATAGTTACCAAAAATGAATAATTTGTTTTTGATAATTGGAGCACCTAATCTGAAACCTTGTACCTTTTCATCAAATTTAGCCGCAGTTACTGTCGTACCCCTTGCATTGTTACCAACATAAGTAGATGAGTTGTTTCTCTGTGTTTGATACACACTTCCTTCAACCTCATTCGTACCTGAACGAGTAACAGCATTGATACCTGCACCAACGAAACCACTTTGACGAATATCGAAAGGTGCCACGTTAACCTGAAGTTGGTCAATTGCATCCAATGATATTGCTGAAGCACCAGTTCTACCACCCGCTTGAGCTGAAGAACCCAAACCAAAGTTGTTGTTGAACTGTGATCCGTCAATAGTGAAGTTGTTTAAACGTGAGTCTTGAGCTCCAAAAGAGTTTCCGTTACCGAATGGGTTGTACTTTGTGATACCATCGATAGTTCTTGCTCCCGCGATCGGAATAGAAGTAAGTTCTCTACGTCCGAATTGTTGAGCAGCTCCGGTTTTGTCTTTCGAAAAAACGTTACTCTTTGTTCCCACGACTGTAACCTCACTGAGTTGTTTAGAGTCGGAAAGTAGAACTACGTCCACATTACTTGTCGAGCCCAACAATGTCTGAATGTCTGTGATCTCAGCCATTTTGTAACCAACGTAACTAACGTGGATAATGTAAGGTCCACCTACACGAACTGCTGGAATGGTATACAAACCAGATTTTGTTGAGCTTGTTCGATACTCAGAACCTGAAGGTTGGTGTACTGCGTGTACAGTGGCACCTGCTAAAGTTTCTCCTTTTTCATTTTTCACAACACCTGACAGGGTAGAAGTTGTAATCTGCCCGAAAGATGTCAATGCCACCATAAAGGATAAAAGGGACATCAAGATTGCTTTTTTCATTTTGCTTTCTGTTTATTGGTTTATAAATAAAAAATCCCGCGACTGTTACGTCAACGGGATTTGTTTAATTTCTATGTGTTTTTCGGTAATAATTAAGTTCCACAAAATTGTTTTTAAGGATTATCCTTGTTTCAATAAGTATAGGGCACAGTTTCCAAGTTGTCAAACTTCATGTTAAGAAAATGTAAACACGGAGATATCCAACTGATTTTCAGTAATTAATTTTTTAAAGAATTAATAAGATTTTTGTCTTCGTTCGAGAGATTCTGAAACCACTCAGGACTCAGATCATTATAACTTTTTTTGTTGTCGAAATCGGGATTCCCTTTTTCGTCACATGGATACACGTAGTCCTTATCTACGTAGATGCATACGGATGCTAATTTTAATATTTCTTTCATAGTTCAGGATCGTTTGTACTCCGTAGGGGATTCGAACCCCTGATTTTCTCCGTGAAAGGGAGACGACTTGAGCCACTGGTCTAACGGAGCGGTAAAAAAAAACAGGCTTTTCGTGACCTTTTACACATCATGACCAACATATTCCTACATTGGTGGTTACATTTTCGTCGTTGGTTAATTACTCCTGACTTATAGTAAACACTACCCTCACCGCTCTGATACCGCGAATCAAGACGGCGTCTTTGGGATTCATATACCGAGGGGTTCCACCTCAGTCTTCACCTGTCTGGTGGAGATGACGGGAGTCGAACCCGTGTCTTGTTCACGAACACTATAAATGACTACACGTTTAGTACAACGTTGTTTCTCAACGTTACGAAATATTAGGTTAGATATATGTGGGAAACCAACCTACAAACAACCTGGTCTCAGAATTATTTTAAACGAGCTCTGACCTGTCACCCGTATATTGGACTTCTGTTCCTAGGTTAACGTCCTAATCGACCCGATATGTTGTTCTCTACGATTACGCAGCAACAACGCTTTCTTCACGGATAAGACCGATAGCAGAAAGTTTTGCGAAAGTTTCGCCGTTTGTGTTTCAAATCAGTTTTTAAGGAGTTAATTCAGCTCCTACGTGCCATCTATAATATCACATGCCAATCAATGCCGTGACATCCCCATGATTTCAAATAACTTTTTCAAAGGTAAGAATAAATAGTTTCTAATCCAAACGAATTTTATATTTATATTAAAATCATTGTTTTGGCATCGAGTGAATTATTTCAAATATTAAGAAAATACGTAAGGGGACAAGCGGATAGGTATGATATTGAAAGGACCGAACCATCGATACATAGGGTTGTTGAAAATCCGGTAAAGGGGTTAACAAAAATTCAATTCGAGTTCAAAAACGACGAAGAACTACTCGAAGCTTTAGGTGTTTCTCAGGACGACGTTTTCTTTGTGAATCATGTTTACTCACCTCATTCAAATTGGGGATTCACAGATGAATCTCGTGTATTCGAAGACTTCGAACAAGGATATATTGTTTTTTATGAATTGAACGAAGAAAATTTGGAAACAATGAATTTTATTTTGAAAGTTTTGGATCCAAATTATGATTACTCGGATCTACCGGAAGAAAACACAAACAAAAGGGCAGCGGAGATTCTTTTGAAAGTTTATCCAAAACAGACTAATAGGATTTTAGATGATTATCATTCTGAGTTTGAACATGCGGCGACTCAAAAGGCGATGGAAATTATCGACGAAGAACTTACTGAAGAACTCAAAAAAAATGAATTCACAGTTGCAAGAAAGTGGGACACAGTGAGTATCAATGTAGGTGAATTGATAATGTTATACTTGAAAACGGGATTAGTGTGGTTGAGTTTCAAGGATCTATTTAAAGAGTTATACAAAGGAGAAGATCAAGGTTGGAATTGGTCCGAACAAAGTTATGAGTGGGGATATAACAGTGACTTCGACAAAGAATCCTTCAATCGAGATGTCGCTTGGCAACTTGATAAGATTAAAGACAACATTGAAGAAGATGAAAATCTTCCAAAATTTATAGAGTTTTATAACAGAATCACAAAAAAATTCAAACCAATGGTCATGTATGATTTACCCAAATTGAAGGGTGTCACTTTCATGATTAAAGATTTCGATAAAGATGAAATGAAAGTTGAGGTAATCCTACGTAAAGACCTAAAATCAATATCCAGAAAAGTCTCAGAAGAAAATTTTTATAAATTATTATACCAACCTGAATTATTTGCTGGTCCGTTTGGTGATGTGTAAAAGTTTACTTACTTTTGTAGTAAATTTTTATTAATGAATCAAGAATTAGAATTTCTAAAATCTGTTTTGAGTGTTCCAACCAAGACTTACCAAGAAGGTGAGATGGTAAAATATCTTATCAATTGGTGTAATAAAGAAGGTTTGGATTACGAAGTAGATCAAAATTACAACGTTTACGTCACAAAAAAAACAGGTGAAATAAATGAAGGATTTTACTATCCGTGTGTAGTTGCACACACAGATACTGTACATAACATAGACATCATCAATGTGGTTGAAGAACAACTACCAAACGCACAAGGAGAAATCAAACTCGCATTGAAGGCCTACAATGACCAAGGTCAACCAACAGGTATTGGTGGTGATGATAAAGCTGGCGTTTTTGCTTGTCTGACTTTATTGAAAGAACTTCCATTTCTGAAAGCAGCCTTCTTCGTTTCAGAGGAAACTGGTTGTCATGGATCACAGAAAGCCAACACAAAATTTTTTGAAAATGTGGGGTATGTTATTCAGTTTGATGCTCCCGAAAATTGGATGATTACCGAAAGATGTTTCGGACAAGTTCTGTTCGACAGAGACTCAGAATTCTTCGAAGTTTGTGATAAGGTATTATCTGAGGGGATGGTTATGGAAGACATGGATTATATGACTCACCCTTATACTGATGTTTGGGCGTTGAGGTCTAAATTTGATTTTTCTTGTATTAACTTTTCTATTGGGTACTACAACTACCACACCAAAAATGAATATGTAGTTGTTGAAGACGTTTACAATGGAATTAATATGGGTAGAAAAATGATTGAGAATTTAGGATATAAGTTACATTACAAACAGAACGTACCACAGAAATCTTTTAATAGATTATGGGATTAATAAAAAAGGGGGTTTTTCAACCCCCTTTTTTTTATTTACCCTTCTTCAGTTTTATTTCTTCACCATCTACAATCACTTTGTAAGATGTCCCTTCTTTCACATTTCCCTTCAAAACTTCTTCTGACACAAGATCTTCCACTTTGTCCTGAATTGCTCTCTTGAGTGGTCTTGCTCCGTAAAGTTCATCATACCCAACATTAGAAATATAATCTACGAGTGTTTGGTCATAAGAGATCTTATAGTTCATTTCATTCAAACGTGAGATCAACTTCTTGATTTCAATTTCACTGATTTTCTTGATGTCATCTTCTTTGAGTGCATTGAATGTAATGATGTCATCAACACGGTTCAAGAATTCGGGAGAGAAGAAATTTTTCATTTCTTTCATCAAGATTTCTTTTTTCTGTTCATCAGAACCATACTTGGACGAACCGAATCCGATACCCGTACCGAAGTCTTGTAGTTTTTTTACACCCAAGTTAGAAGTCATGATAATCAACGTATTTCTGAAGTTGATTTTTCTACCCAAACTATCGGTAACATGACCGTCATCCAATATTTGTAGTAAGACAGAGAATATATCTTTGTGAGCTTTCTCTACCTCATCGAATAGGATTACAGAATAAGGTTTGTTTTTAACTTGCTCTGTAAGTTGACCACCTTCATCGTAACCAACATAGCCTGGAGGAGCACCTACTAATTTGGAGATAGTATGTTTTTCTTGATATTCACTCATGTCCACTCTGATCAAAGAATCCTCAGTACCGAAAATTTCTTTTGCGAGTTGTTTTGCTAAGTGAGTTTTACCTACACCTGTTGATCCTAAGAAAATGAATGAACCGATTGGACGATTTGGATCTTTGATACCCAAACGATTTCTACGAATAGATTTTACAATCTTGAGAACCGCAGCATCTTGACCGATAACTCTATCCTTGAGGACTGAATCCAAATTAACAAGAGCCTTGGTGTCATCGATAGACATCTTGGATACCGGAATTTTGGTCATTGTAGAAACAACTTCATAAACCAAGTCCAAAGAGATTTCCTTCTTTGATTGAGACATTTCTTCTTCGAACTTTTTCTTTGCGTCTTCGAGTTTTACAATGATCTTCCTTTCTTTATCACGTAATTCTGCGGCTTGCTCGTAGTTCTGTTTCTTAACAACATCCATTTTGAGTTGTTTGATCTCAGAAGCCTTTTGTTTCAATTCTTCGATAGCTGCGGGAATTTTAGTTTCGAGTTGTGTACGAGCACCAACCTCGTCAAGGATATCGAAAGCTTTATCGGGAAACTCACGATCAGTAATATAACGATCGGCCAATTTCACACAAGCCTCCAAAACAGAATCAGAATAAGTTACCTTATGGTAAGCTTCATACTTGTCTTTGGAATTTTTGAGAATAAGGAGTGTTTCTTCCTTGGTTGCACCTTCAACCATAATTTTTTGGAAACGTCTCTCGAGTGCTCCATCTTTTTCAAAGTTGGTACGGTATTCATCAAGTGTAGTTGCACCAATACATTGAATCTCTCCACGAGATAATGCTGGTTTGAAGATGTTTGATGCATCCAATGAACCTGACGCATTTCCTGCTCCAACCATTGTGTGAATTTCATCGATGAACACAACCACATTTGGGTTAGCCTGTAATTCTTCGATGATCACTTTCAACCTTTCTTCGAACTGACCACGGTATTTTGTACCGGCAACAATTGAGTTGATATCGAGATTCACAATCCTTTTATCCATCAAATTTTTTGGACACTCACCGTTATAAATCTTCATAGCCAAACCCTCAACGATTGCGGTCTTACCACAACCAGGTTCTCCGATGATAATTGGATTGTTCTTTTTTCTTCTCGAAAGAATTTGAGCAATCCTCATGATTTCTTTATCTCGGCCGATAACGGGATCCAATTTACCTTGTTCGGCTAATTTGATAAGATCCCTACTGAAATTATCCAACACTGGTGTTGGGCTGTCAGAAGATTGTTTCTTCTTACTCATCATTTTGTCATCGTCATCAAGTAGATCATTCATATTTAATAATTTTTTTCAAAGGTGTATCAAAATTTGGACATAAACAATTATTTTGACAAATTGTCATGATATATTTTTTTTGTCTGTCATTTTGTCTAAAAGATTATTCTTAGACTATCAAATTGTCACCATAAATGAATCGGCACCAATATTGATAAACTACAGAATAAATAATAAATTTTAAAATCAAAAACAAATTATTATGATCTACGGTACAAACGATTTCAATGACATCTTTGAAAAGTTTTTCAACAGTCCTAACACTTATTACAAGACTTCGGTTGTAACAAAAAACAAAGAAGATGAAAACAACTACGAAGTAAACCAAACTAAAGATGGTGCATACCTTTTATTTGAAGCACCTGGTTTCAACAAAGAAAATTTGAAGGTTGAAATTGAAGATGGTGTAATGACCATTGACGGTAAGAGAAAATACAAAATGAACGGTGAGGAAATTTCTAAATCGATTCACAAACAATTCAAATTAGGAACTGATTACAATGCAGAACTAATTGAAGCAACGATCGAGGACGGACTCCTTACGGTTTTCATCCCTGGATTTAAGAAACAAGAAAAGAAGAAGATCTCACTTCTATAATAAATGCTCATTCAAGATCAGATCCCTCACCAAATGGTGGGGGATTTGTATTTATATTCATGGACAATTGGAAAAAATTTGTTGAAGATACTTTAGCCGCTCAAGAGATACTACAAAAATATCTTGAGTTGAGACTTATGTTCCAAGAGTTGGGATACACTGAGAAACAATTGGAAAGAATTAGTTCTGGTCCCGAAAGAATGTTTGAAATCAGAGCTGAAATAGCGATGCTTATGCGTGATCTCAAAAAACAACTGAAAGGTTTCGGTTTCGATATTCAAGATGAGGATCTCATGCTTTATTTACAGTCAAAAATGAATAAAATTGATTTATTAACACCTTTAAAAGATGGCAGTAAAGAAAGAGACGATTGAGGGATCCAAAATTATCAACGAGATTGAGTCCTCAAATATTAAAAAGACAACATACGACACGGAACTAAAATCACTTGTTTGTGAATTCAATAATGGATTAGTTTACGAATATAAAGATGTACCTCACGCCACGTACACTAAATTCAGAATGGCTGAGTCACAAGGGAAATTTTTCATGAGCGAGATTTCTAAGAAGTTCACATACAAAAAACTCTAACTCACTGAGTATTTATATCAGATGAGTAATTTCCAAAAAATATTAGATAGTTTCACCCTGAGGGATACTTTAAATCCGAAAATTTGGGATAATCCTGAAGATCCTGAAAAATCAAAAATGAAGCCCAAGGTTCGTAAAGCCTTGATGAAAATTGCAAACGAGTTTATTGACTACTTGGGTGAGGATGCGTTTGTTGAAGATATCACCCTAACAGGGTCACTTTCAAACTTCAATTGGTCCGAATATTCAGACTTTGATCTTCACGTAATTGTAGATCTAAAGAAGTTTGGAAAACAGGAAGATACCTACAAAGAATTATTCAATCTTAAAAAACAACTTTTCAACGAAAAACATGATATCAAAATATTCGGATATGATGTAGAATTATATGCTCAAGGTGAAGATGAAAAACATGAAAGTTCAGGAGTTTATTCATTGATGGAGGATGAGTGGATTAATAAACCACAAAAAATGAAGAACGAAATTGATAAGTCTGTTATCGAGGATAAAGTAAAAAACTGGAACGAAAAGATAGAAAATGCTTTGGAGTCTTTGGACAAAGGTGATCTTGAGAAAGGAAAGAAAAAAATAGAGGACTTGAAAGACAAGTTGAAAGAGTATAGAAAATCTGGACTTGAAAAAGAGGGAGAACTTTCATATGAGAATTTGACATTCAAATTCTTGAGAAGAAACGGTATGATTGAAAAATTATTCAACACGTACAACAACTACATCGATCAAGAACTTTCAATGGAACAATCAATCAAAGAAAGTATTATCAAGTTCCTTCAAGAAGCACCAATGAGTTCTCATTTGACAGGCGGTGCTGACATTACAATACCAAGAGATGGTGCACATGCAGGACAAAGTGGCTGGCACTCAAGTAATGCTTGGGATATCAAAGCAGCTGTGGGAGATCCTGTTTTCGCTTTAGCCGGTGGTACAGTACAAACCTTCTCTGATTATGGTGCAGATGTTATAAAGAGGGGTGGTAAAAAATTATATGGTCAAAGTTTCACTGTTGATAGTGAAGGTGGTTTACCTGACATCTATTATACACACTTACAAGGTGCACAAGTTAGAAAAGGAGATAAAGTTCAGTGTGGTCAACTCTTGGGGTATGTCATGGATTTCCCTAATAGTTCCTATGATCACGTTCACATTGGTATTGAGTCAGGTCATAACATAAGAGAGTTTTTGAATGATGATGGATCTTTGAAATGTGCTAAAGGACAAAAATTAGGAAAGTACGCCAAGAAATTTAGTGAAGACGGTGAGATATCCGATCTTGTTGGAGATTCAAGATTTTTACAAGACATCATCAGAGTGGCTGAAGGAAATAAAACCTACAAATACGAGCCAGGTAAAATTACCTATGACAAGGACGTTGAGTTCATTCAAACCGCTTTACAGTTCTTAGGATTCTCATTACCAAAATGGGGTGTTGACGGTAAGTATGGTCCTGAGACAGAAAACGCAGCCAAAGAATTCCAAAAATCTATGCAGATCACAACTGATGGAAAAATGGATGGTTTTGATCTTAGATACTTAACCGCGATGTTGGTTATTAGAAAATTCTCAGATGATGATTTGAGTAAAATCAAAAAACAAAAAGAGGTTGATACTTCAAACATAACTGACAAGAACTTCTACGAAAGGATATTAAAGGAGTTAGGTGCTCCTGTCACATCAGAAAACCTTAAATTTTTATATGCGTGGAGACAAGCCGAGGGTAAGGGAGGAAGATATAACCCATTCAATACAACATGGAAACTACCTGGTTCAACAAATATGAATAAGGTCGGAGTACAACATTACAAATCATTGGAGGATGGTATGATTGCGACTCTTAAAACATTGAGAAATGGAAGGTACAGTTGTATTGTAGATGGTCTCAAAAACGACATTGGGGCATCCCAAATATCAAAATGTTCATCACTTAAAACTTGGGGAACTGGAGATTTGGTTGCTAAAGTGGTTAATAGTTACGAAAAGGGAGCGTCTCCGAGTATCAAAGACCTCGCATAAATTAAATTATTCTTAAGGAACGTATATTTATAAAGAAAAAATTAAATGGCTTTAGTAACATATCTCATTGGTTCATGTGCAGGGGGTCCAGCAATACTTGTTGATTTTGACAGCAGTAATTTACCTGCGGTCAACGGTAATTATTTCCTTAGATTCTCAGGTGCAACTGCCGAGGGTTGTTATGACATTATCGATAATGCAGAGCCAACTACAGGTGTAGACGTTGTTACGTACATGTCCGTTGATTACGGAGATTGTGCAACTTGTGAGGCAGTTGTAACACCAACTCCAACTCCAAGTACTACTGCAACACCAACACCATCAGTTACTAAAACACCAACGGTTACACCAACAAAAACGGCTACCGCAACCCCTACTCCAAGTATAACAGCATCACCAACGGTTACACCAACAAAAACGGCTACACCTACTCCAAGCGTGACTGCAGCGGTTACATCTACTCCAACAGTTACTCCAACAAACTCACCAACACCGAGCACAACCGCAGGTGCAACTCCAACTCCTTCAGTAACCACAACTAAAACGCCTACTCCTACGCAGTCAGGTACAGCAAGTGTAACACCAACACCTACGGGAACTGCAGCAGTTACACCTACACCAACTTCGAGTGTCACACCAACTGTAACACCGACAACAACACCAACACCTACACCATTCGGAGTATTCAGTGCTAATACGTACTATGAATTCACAAATGAAATGTTCGGATCTTACAGTGGGGGTACTTATGACCCAAGTGTAGGACAATTACCACGTCCAGCTAACCAAGCAATGATTGGAAGTGAAAGAGGCACAGTTTATGACATGAGTGCAATAAAGATCGGTGGATTCGATGGATTAAATAACTAAAAAAAAACTAAAAAAAATATCATGGCAGACATCAGACCATTAGGAAGTGAAAGATTAGAGGGTTTAGACAAAATCAAAAGAATCATGGAGATTGCAAAATACAAAGATGCATCTTCGAACCCTGTTAATGAAAACACTTCTTCAGAATACAACATTACTTTCGCCGACGGCAACAGTTTCGGTATTGTTAAAGAAAAACAAGGATATATCATTAAACAAATGTTGGAGGAAGGCCAATCAGATTATATTGAGCCAATGAAAAATAGAAAATATTTTTCAAGCTATTCTCAAGCATTAAAGAAACTGAATTTAATGATCAAAGAAAACAATTCTTTAGTTGGTAACGAAGAGGGTGTTTCTTTATTCGGAGAGCAGAAAAAATTTGTTCTTAAGGCTCCTCAAGCGGCTGCTGAACAATCTCCTGTGGCACCTGAAGAACCAGTTGCACCGACTCTACCGGAACCTGAATTACCTTCAACAGAGGAAATGCCAGCACCTGATGCTGAGGTTCCTGTTGATGATGTATCAGTAGATACTGAAATGGGGATGGAAATGGATTCTGAACCAACAGACAACGAACCTGTGTCATTTAAAGTTATTCAGAAGTTGACAGGTAAGTTAACTCAAAAGATCAGACAATTTGGTTCAGAGAATGAAATGTCTTCTGAGGATATCAAATACGTTATAAATATGGTTCTTTCTTCAGTTGATTTGACAAATCTTTCGACAGAGGACAAGGATGAAATTATGAACAAATTTGAATCTGATGAAGCAGATGCGGTTGTAGACGGTGGTGATGACAAAGATGGTACCGATATTACAGATGACACTGAGGTTGAAGATATACAAAACTTTATGGATGTTGAAAACGACGCTGATATGGTAGATGTGGGGGCACAACCTGAAGGATTTGGAAAAATCGAGGCAGAGGAACAGTGGCAAGCGGCTATCGCACCGGCAATTGAAAGAATGGCAATGTCATATGCGGCTAACAAAGCTGCTGATAAAGTTTCAGACATGTTTTCAAATGAAGAAGAAATTGAAGAAGAATCTGCAGTTGAGAAAAGTTTGTTAGATCATTTATTCTCAGAATCTAAAGTTGATAAAGTATTATCGAAATACTTTGAGGTTAAGGATTCTGAAAAGAGAATGATCCAAGAAAAAAGAACTGTGAAAAATATTCAATTGAAGAAAGTTATTGAAAAAGAAATGAATTCAGTAAAAAAACTATCTGAGTCAATTGAACAAGAATTAGCTGCTGAAAAATTTTTAGAAGAAAACTTTGGTTTTTCTTTGATTGGAAAAACAAACAAGAAAAACTTAGTGTTCGAAAAAAATAATAAACAAACTAAAATTTCACCTGAAGGATTGATTCTATGAGTTATCTAATCTATGTAAATGGACTTGGTCCAAATTTTAGAGGTGATAATTTGTATGAGTTTATTTTTTCGGATGAGAAAGATGTTTGGGGTGAAAATTGGGACAGTAAACCATCAAATGGTTACCCTCAACCACCCGATTTGAAATATGTAAAGAAAGTAGGAGTTCTGAAAAATACCGATATAAAATTGGATTTGATTCAGAACTCTGATTATTTTAGTATGATAGATGCGGTTGACGGAGTAATCGCATTAGCCTGGGAATCTGATGAGGTAGAAGATAGAATGGTGTTCAGGTTTGGCCAAAGTGAGGAGGAAATAACTGATATTCTATATTCTAAAGATTTAATTCTCAAAATAGAAAAAAAGGAATCTTATGAAAATTAATAAAAAAGCCTTGGATTTAGTTGAAGTAGGTTTAAGACCTGACACAGTTGCAAAAATGTCAGAGTCACAAATTAACACCTTACATTCAAAAATGATCTCTGAAATCACTATGGTTTCTAAAGCAGATACGAGCACTATTAACAAACTTAAAACTGAAAAGAAACCTTTCGAGGTTTACGAAAAAGAAATCAAAGAACAACCTGATACTGAAGTTAGCATGACTGACAAGACAGCAGGAGGTACGACACAAGATCCTGTACAAGTACAAGGACCTGATGGGACTGACGACGTAGGTAATGATCAAATCAATAAAGAGAAGGAGATTTCAGAAAGAGAAACTAATCCTTGGGCTATTTGTACAGCACAACTTGGTAAAGAGTTTGGTACAACAGAGAGAAGTGATTGGTCTAAAGGACAAATGAAAAAATATGAAAGATGTGTTAAGGACGTAAAGAAAACTGTGAAGGAAGGAAAAAATCCTGTATCTTTGTTTATTGAAAACAAGATTATGGAATTAGTATCTAAACATATCCCACCAAAAATGACTAAGGGAGAATTGATGAAACACTTAGTTGAAGACGGACCAGCGGTAGCCCCATCAAAACCAAAAACATCTCCAACAACAAAACCAGGAAAACCTGGTACTAAACCTCAGAAGCCCGGCCATCCTTTAAGGAATCCAAATCCAGGTGAAAAACCCGCACCTAAAGCTGGCCACGAAAAGGCGAAGAAAGAGGTTATAGACTTAATTATCAACTTATTAGACAAGTAATCATGGCAAAGAAACTGAAAGAACAATTAGATTATGGTAATAGACCGGAAAGAATGGATCCTAATTTGGAGAGAAAGTTAGCAGATCCACAGGGTCTTTATGGACAGAATCCTGCTATGAGAAAAGGACCCCAAGATGTTGAAAGATTGGTTAGCTCAAGATTCAAAAAAGTTGCCGACAAGTTAAGGTCTGTACCCGGAATGAGAGATCTCAGTCCAAGAGTGGTACAAGCTTTCTATATGCAAATGATGAATAGCCTACCAACAATAATGAGAATTGAGGGTGCGCACAAAGATGAATTGATTGAGTTAGCTAAAAAAGCTTCACTCGAAGAAACAGAAGTTCCTGATGGTTGGGTTAATATAATTGCAGAATTAGGTATGCCAATTGATGTCTCTAATTTCAGATACGAACCTGAAGATGAAGAGGAGGAAGAAGATGAGGAGGAAAAAGAAGAAAAATTGCAATTCCAATCATTTGATGTTGAGGATCTAACAGACGCTGAACAGCTCGAGTTAGAAAAACACAAAAGAAACATCATCAACGCTATCATCCAAGGTGCTGCTAAGAAGGGACATTACATATTTCAAAAACCCTCTGTAAAGAGAGCATTAGACCGCATTGATCCACAATTATTTCCATTGTACTTGGCTATAATGGCAGTTAATGACTACATGTACTTCACTCAAGAACAAATGATTGAAATGATGAGTACAACAGGTCAAGGTGTTGCTGGAAAAGTTGAGTTGGATCCCGAAGGAGAAGAGGGAGATGAGGGTGGAGAAGAAGGTGAGTCTGAAATTGATACTGTAATCAAAGCTCAAGGTCTTATCTTCCCAATTTTATGCCATGAGATCATAAAAGGTATTGAAGAGTCCAAAGGAAGACATGGTTTACCGAAGGAACCCGGAATGCGTCAAAAAGTTCAACAACAAGTTGATACTTTGGCAAACGAACCAATGCAATTGAGAATCGGACCAGAAATTGTAGAAAAAATCCGTTTTTCACTTCCTGATGAAATGTTTGATGAATCCAATAAAGGATTAATAAACTGGTTCCACATCTTGTTATACCAAATTGATGCAAAAGAATTCTTGGAAATCATAGGAGACGCTATCTCAGATGATAAATCTAAAAACAAGAAAGCTACTGCGAGATTCGAGGAGATCATGAAAGAAGCTCAGAACATGAAGTCAGAATTCGAAAATTACAAAGAAGAAAATGACATCGATTCTGAAGATGAAGGAGACGACGATGAAGGTCTCGACGATTTCTTAGGAAGTTTGGGTATATCAAGACCCAAATAATTTTCTGTGACCAGAGAACAATTAATTATCGAAGTTACGAAGTGTATGAAAAACACTCCGTACGCGATGAGAACTTATTTGCAGACTTTTGACAATACCGTCAAAAGATATGTACCATTGGATCTATTCCCTGACCAAGTAACCTTAGTTGAGGATTATGATAATTACAACGAAAACATTGCACTGAAATATAGACAGGCGGGTGTATCAACAGTAACCGCTGCATGGTCTTCGAAAAGGTTAGTTTTTGCAAAGAAGAACAATCCAGAAAAAATACTGATCATTGCAAACAAATTGGATACCGCTGTAGAATTTGCTAATAAGGTTAGAGGATTTACAGAACAATGGCCTGCTTGGGTTGGGGTTGGCTTTTCACAAGAAAAAAATTCACAAAGACATTTCAAACTCACAAATAATTGTGAAGTTAAGGCGGTTGCAACTTCCAAAGATGCCTTACGTGGTTATACACCTACAATCCTAATATTCGATGAAGCAGCATATATTGAGGCAGATGACGACTTTTGGGCAGCCTGTATGGCTTCCCTGTCTACGGGAGGTAAAGTGATTGTAATTTCTACCCCAAATGGTTACGATCCAATTTACTATGAAATCTATGAACAGGCATTGAGAAACATGAATACGTTCAAAGTTTCTGAAATGTTTTGGTACAAGGATCCGAGATACAACAAAGATCTTTACATGGTAAAATGTGATGATCTGACTGATTATCTTTTAAACCGCGAAAATTACAAGAACACTGAAGTTATAGACCTAACGGTAGAAAATGCCTACGAAAGAGATTATGATGTTGTAAAAAATTACATCTCACAAGGATTCAAACCATGTTCATCTTGGTTCGAAGGTATGGTAAAAAAACTGAAGTATGACAAAAGAAAAGTTGCTCAGGAACTTGAGTGTAACTTTTTGGGGTCAGGTGATAATGTATTCGAATCAACTCTCCTTACTAAAATAAAAGATAATGATATAAAAGATCCTGATGGAAAAATGATGGCAGGTAACTTGTGGATTTGGAAAGATCCTGTTATGAGTCATAGATACATCATGGGTGTGGACGTTTCGAGGGGTGATTCGGAGGATTTTTCTTGTATCCAAATTATCGATTTTGATGAGAGAGAACAAGTTTTTGAATATGTGGCTAAAACACCGCCAGACGTTTTAGCGGAAGTTGCCTACAAGTGGGGTAAGATGTATAATGCAATGATTGTCACAGATCTGACTGGAGGTATGGGAGTCGCAACGGCGAGAAAATTGCAAGAGTTAGGTTATAAGAATTTATATGTTGAAGGACTGACAGAAAGAAACAAATATAAATGGGATCCGAAAAGAGACGAAAAAATACCAGGGATTAACTTCAATGCTAAAAGGGTTCAAATTATTGCATCTTTGGAAGAATCTTTGAGACACGGTTTCAAAGTTAGATCTCAAAGACTTTTGAATGAAATGGGTAAATTCATTTATGTGAATGGTAGACCAGATCACCAAAAAGGTCACCATGACGATACAATTATGTCAATTGCTATGGCAATTTACGTTGGAGATACTGCATTCCAAAACTTACAGAAGGTTGTTCAACAAACTAAAGTTATGATTGATTCGTGGCACACAGAACGTAGTGAGAACAAAATGAGATCTGATTTTTTCAATCCTACAATACCCGTAGCAGGAAATCACAATCCAAGATTTATCAACGAAGCATCCAAAGAGGACTACAGGAAATATGGATGGTTATTTGGGGGTCGATAAGTATTTATATTATCAACGTAACACGTAAAATTGTAAAATGGATAATAAGAATCTAACGGTATGGCAACGACTTTCTGCGGCATTTGGACCTAACGCGCTCCTTAATCAGGATTATCCTACTTTTCATTTCGACAAAGAGGTTCTTTTAAAAACTCAAGACAAAGCCCAATACGAAAAAGAAAAACTTCAAGCCCAACAAACCTTTTACTTATCTAATCAATGGGCAAAAGTTGAAAACAATTTGTATTCTCAAGCAGTATATTATGAACCAACAAGATTGGCTTCAGTATACGACTATGAATCAATGGAGTATACTCCTGAAATATCTGCGGCGTTAGATATCTACGCTGAGGAATCAACAACTACTAACGAAGACGGGTTCATTCTACAAATTTATTCTGAATCAAAAAGAATCAAGGGTGTATTAGCAGATCTTTTCAATAACACATTGGATATCAATACAAACTTACCAATGTGGACAAGAAACACGTGTAAATATGGTGACAATTTTGTATATCTGAAATTGGATCCTGAAAAAGGAGTTGTTGGTGTACAACAATTACCAAATATAGAAATCGAAAGAGTTGAAGCAGGAATGCACGAAAAAAGAGCACAATCTTTGGAAGACCCTACAGCTCAAAGAGCCCTTCACTTCAAGTGGAAAAACAAAAACATGGAGTTCCAATCTTGGGAGATTGCACATTTCAGACTACTGGGTGACGACAGAAAACTTCCATATGGTACCTCGATGTTAGAAAAAGCAAGACGTATTTGGAAACAATTATTGTTATCTGAAGACGCAATGTTAATTTATCGTACTTCAAGAGCACCTGAAAGAAGAATATTCAAAGTGTTCGTTGGAAATATGAATGACGAGGATGTTGAAGCATACGTTCAACGTGTAGCAAATAAGTTCAAAAGAGATCAGGTGTTGGATCAAAAGACGGGTAACGTGGACATGAGGTTCAACCAAATGGCTGTTGATCAGGACTACTTTGTTCCCGTGAGAGACCCTGCAGCTCCTTCTCCAATTGATACATTACCAGGTGCACAAAACTTAGCTGAGATTGCCGATATTGAATATATTCAGAAGAAATTACTAACTGCATTACGTGTTCCAAAAGCATTCTTGGGATTTGAAGAAGTGGTAGGAGACGGAAAAAATTTGTCATTACAAGATATTCGTTTTGCCCGTACTATTAATAGAATCCAAAAAAGTATGTTGCAAGAATTGAACAAAATTGCAATTATACATTTGTTTCTCAACGGATTTGAAGAAGAAATTGCAAACTTCACTTTAGGTCTTACAAACCCATCTACTCAAGCTGACCTTTTAAAGATTGATGTATGGAAAGAGAAAGTTTTACTTTACAAAGATGCAGTTGCGGATCCAGGTAATGGTATTCAACCTGTATCATCTACATGGGCTAAAAAACATATTCTCGGAATGTCTGATGAGGAAATCAAATTGGATTTACAACAACAAAGAATAGAAAAAGCGGTAGGTGAAGAATTGAAGAATACTCCAGCCGTAATCCAAAAAACAGGTATATTTGACAATATTGACAAACTATATGGTTCTACAACAGGATCTACAGCAACTGCAGGAGCAACACCTAGTGGAGAAGTTTCTGAACCTGCTTTAGGGGCCTTACCTGCTGAAACAGGTGGAGCTTTACCGGGTGAAGAGGTGGCCGCTCCTGAGGCAGCACCTGAGGGAGAAGCTGCGGGTGGAACAGTACCAGAATCACGTTTCGACAACATGAATATTTTGCTAGACTCAGATATGATTAAGGGTAGAACAATCTTAGATTTGAGCCATGGTCAACAATATTTAGGAGAAATTGAAAAAGAGTTAGACAACTTACTAAACTCCTAATATTTATAAAAAAATATTGTTCCATGACCTTCGGAGAAGTAAAATCCATAATTGAAGAAAGCTTGATAGAATCTTATAAAGATTCCAAAAATTTCAAAAGTGTGATGAAAGAGTTTCACACAAATATCTTGACTAACAAGTCATTGTCTAAATTGTATTCCCTATACGATGATTTGAATTCAGAAAAATCTTTGTCCGAAAAAGAAGCTAAGGAGTACTTGGAAGAAGGTATCTCTCTTATTAGATCTGTATTGGAAAATGCTAAGTTGCCAAAATTCACATCTAAAAAGATTGAAAACAAATACAAAGATTTGGATACATTAGTTTACACCAAAAATTTGAATATATCAGAGAGAGTTTCTGCTAAAAACAATCTTATTTCCAATTTAACTAAATCTCCTAACTCATTGAAAGAATCGATTAACCTACCTTTGACATCGATGGTTTCAGTTGCAAATCAAACCCTGAAGAATTACATTGAGACTATGGATGAGTCAACAAAAAAAGATTTCTTCAAAGTAATCAAATCTGATCAGAATGATTTGGAAAAAGAGTTTGGTACAATCAAAGAAAGTGCAATTAATAAATTGCAAACTATTTTGGAAGGTGAAAACGAGTTTGAGTTGAAAACCAAAATATCTGAAACGATTGATAGATTGAAAAACGAAGAGTTCAATCAAATGAATTTTGTAAGAATCAGCTCGTTAGAAAAATCTATTTAATTTCCTATCTTCTGTTGTGTATAAATAGCTTTAAGCTTTTGAGTCCTTTTTTTGACTGAAGGTTTAACATACTCTTTTCTTTCGAAAAGTGTTTTTTGTTGCTTAGTCTTCATCACCTTAGATTTCAAGGTCTTAAGTGCTCTTTCAATGTTTTCGTTTTTTCCGATTTCAATAATTAACATAATAACATATATTTCGAAAAGTCAATTTTGACAATTATATTCCTTTTTCATAATATTTTAAAAACAAATAAACTATTGTATATGAAACAAAATGAAGAAAGGAAAAACCTCAAAAATAAATAACTTCGAATCTCTCAAAGTAAATTATGGAACAGTAGATTCCAAAAATTTAAAATCAATTTACATTAACATACAATCATGGGTAAACCCTAAAATTATCTCCGAGAACTGGAATAGAATTGTATGTAATTTTAGTCGTGAAATCAAACACACCATTTATTATCAATTAGACAGACAAATATTCGAGGATAAGTCAATCGTTGATTTGGATCTCAGAACGTCAGGTATAGTCTTTGGAAAGAAATCCTTTTTGAACTTGGAAATTAATCTTTTCACATCCCAAGAATTAGACTTTAAATCAAATGTAGTACGAGACTCAATTAAAAAATTAGTTTCTGCAATCAACTCCGAAAATTTCAAGAAAAACAATTATTTTGATTTTACCCTCACTAAAAATGGAAATCCAACAAAATCAAAGTCAGAAGTATATTTATAGAAAAAGTTTTGATGAAACAATATAAAATACTTGGTCCACACGAAATAGGTAAAGGTATCCTTATCGAAGAAGATGCGGGATATCTTTCTCCACTTGATAAATTGAATGAATCAATTTTGAAAGAAGCTCAAGAAAGAGACTATAAGAAACCATTTGAATTTTTTGCAGTTTTACAAAAATTCAACACCCCTAATAGAAACGGAAGATTTTATCCTGAAAACATTCTTAAAAGAGAAGCGGAAAAATATAAAAAGACAATCCAAAAAGGTCTTTCTACATCTGAATTAAACCACCCCGAATCCTCTCTCATTGACCTTGATAGAGTATCTCATTTGATCACAGATATTTGGTGGGAAGGAAATGTTTTGATGGGTAAATTAAAATTATTGACATCGCCAGGATTTCATGAAAGCGGTATTGTCTCAACAAAGGGTGATATTGCGGCGAACCTAATGAGACAAGGAGTAACGATGGGAGTATCTTCAAGAGGAGTAGGATCCCTCAAGAAAATCGGTGAGAGAAATGAAGTACAAGATGATTTCGAGTTGATTTGTTTCGATTTGGTTTCTTCACCTTCAACACCAGGTGCATACCTTTTCCCAAATGCTGAGGACAGAATGAAATATGAGGAAAACTTGGAAGAAGAAAAAATCGTTGGGTTAAGTTCGGCTGGAAACAAGTCTATTGATTTAATGAAAAAACTTACCGATTATTTGGGAAGATAATTAAAAACTATGGACGAAAAATTTTTTGTAGCAAAAATTACTTATGATCTTCCTGATGAAAACACAGGTAAAATCAAAAAAATTAAAGAAGAAAAACTCGTTAAAGGATTTTCAGTAACTGATGTTGAAGCAAAAGTTACCAAACGATATGAGGGGTTCTCTAATGATTGGAGAATAACTTCTGTATCAGAAAGTAAGATTGACGAAGTAATTGATTAAAAGTGGTTTTATACCACTTTTTTTATTTTGAGGATATTTATAAAATAAAAAATTATGAATATCCTACTTAGTACTCCATCAGGTAATGGAAGATTGATACAGGGCGGAACCATCCAAGATGGGATTACACTTGCCAATTCATTAGGACTTACTGAATATAATGTTGCTGTTTACAATGCGGCCTCTGTTGTTGTTAATGATAACACAGGTGGTGGTTTCAACATTAACCTAAATGACGAAGGAACTACAGAGAGATTTCTAATTTTTGATACTACTTCATCTAACGTTTTGTCTTGGATCACGACAAACTACCCAACAGCTACGTTGGTTACATTCGGAAAAACTTCAATAATATTAGCTACAGCCTAAATTTTTTTCGATTTAGACACTATTTATAAGTTAAAATAATAACAATTTATTATGCAAGAAAATAAATCAATTGTTGAAGAGGCGTTGATTCAAATGAAAAATGTTGAACAAGCAATCGCCGAAAATGCAAAAGGAATACTTCGTTCTACAATGAAAGAAGAAATCGGACAACTGGTAAAAGAATCTCTCTCAGAACAAGATGATGAGGAAGAGGTTGACTTAGATTCAGAAATAGATACAGACGTAGAAGTTTCACCTGAAGAAGATGAAATGGAAATGGATGTTGATAACGAAGAAGGCATGGATATGGACATTGATATGGACATGGACATGGATTCTGAAAGTCCTATCGACTTAACAGGCGCATCGGACGAAGAAATTCTTAAAATTTTTAAAGCAATGGGCGAAGAAGATGGAATCATCGTGAAAAAAGACGGTGATGATATTCATATCACTGATAACAATCAGGATGCAGAATATCTTGTTAAGTTAGGAGAATCATTAGAAGAGGACATGGATATGGCATCTTTTGATGAAACTCTCGATGAAGAGGGTAATCCTATGGACATGGGATCTGACGAAACCTCAGACATGGACGACGAGAAAATCGACATGATCGTTAGCAAACTTTTTGACGGTGATCATTCTCTTGAAGAAGAGGAAGATGACGAAGAAGAAGAGGAAGATGACGAAGAAGAAGTTGACGAAATCGTTTATGAAATCAGTCTCGATGAAGATGATGATATCGAGGAAATGGAAGAGGGAGCTGAAGTTGATGAGTTGGACGAACAGGACGACATAGATCCTGAAATGGCTATGGAAATGGAAGAGGGCATGGACTCAGATATGGAAGACGAAATGCACGAAGACATGGAAGAAGACATGGATGGTTTAGAAGAATCTTACGATCACAAAAAGGTCGGAGTAAAAGAGGCTAAGATGACCGTAAAACCAGTAGGTAAGGGCATCGGAAAACCTAACTTCAAATATGATGGTGAAACTGAATACAAGTCACCTAAAAAAATGAAGCAAGGAACAAAAGGCGTTGGTATGGGTAAACCTAAGTTTGAGTACAAAGAAGGTGAAAATACTGATGGAAAGACTAAAGTTGTTAAAGCTAAGAAGAAAGTTGAAGCTAAAGAAGCGGCTCGTACTTACGGGTTTGGTTCTAAAGACGGATCTAGAGGTCTTAGAAAAGCAATAACAGACAACAGAAATCTAACATTTGAAGCACTTGAAATCGAAGTAAAACAACTAAGAGAAAAGAATGAAGAGTACAGAAAAGCACTTAACATTTTCAGATCTAAATTAAATGAAGTTGCAATCTTCAATTCAAATTTAGCATACGCTACAAGATTGTTCACAGAACACGCTACAACTAAAAAGGAAAAAATTAACATCCTTAGAAGATTTGATAGTGTTGAATCTTTGAAAGAATCTAAAAATCTATACAAAACTCTAAAAGATGAGTTGTCAAACACTGACAGTGCACCTTCTAAATCAATCAACGAATCTGTTGGAAAAATTGAAAAGGTTGTATCAACAGGATCAGCAACTAATCTGATAGAAAATAAGACTTACGAAGCACCTCAGTTCTTAAGAATTAAGGATTTGATGAGTAAGATCGGATAATAAAAAATTAAAAACAAAAACAAATAAAAATGGGAGCATTATTAGAATCAGGTCTCGTTGGTAACATTGGTCTTAAGCACCTTAAAGTTATCAAGGAAGATACTATCAACAAATGGGACAAATTAGGATTCTTAGAGGGTCTTAAAGGTCACGCAAAGGAAAACATTGCTCAGCTTTTCGAAAACCAAGCATCATATTTGATCAATGAGGCTGCAACAACTGACTCATCAGGTTCTTTCGAAACTGTAGTTTTCCCAATCGTTAGAAGAGTTTTCTCTAAACTTCTTGCTAATGATATCGTTTCAGTACAAGCTATGAACCTACCAATCGGTAAGTTGTTCTACTTCGTACCTCACATTCAGAGATATCAGTCTCCGAATGAATTATTACCACAAGATGGTGGTGATCACTACGCACCTTATGGAGCACCTAACGGACCAGCTTCACAAAATGCGGGTTACAACCAAAATGACAAAGATCTTTACGATCTTTTCTATGAAGGTAACGAACCAGATTTGGATCCTCCAGGTCTATTCGACTATTCTAAAGGTACATTCTCTGCAATGACATACACAGCTTCAACGCAAGTATGGGATGCAGCAGGAAACGCACTTATCCAATCAGGATACGCAGCTGGTACTTATAGAAAAGTAATCATGGCACTTTCTGGTTTCCAAAGTGCAGGTCAAGGTCAATTGATCGGACCAGATGGTAACGAACAAGATACTGAAGCTTTCTTAGCTTCTTTACAAGTTCTTCCAATCACTAACGCAACTGCAAACGGATTCTCAGGTGTATCTTCACCTGTATTATTCAGAGTTGTAACACAGGTTTACGGTAAAGGTATTGTACAGTATGGCGGTCAGTCAAACACAACATTCCCTTCTACAGGTAATGGTGGTTCATACAACAACGTTTGTGATGCTAACGGTGTAATTTATCTTGAAGCTGATCTTCAAGTTCCTTGTGAAGTAACATCTTCTTCACTTGATGGTTATTCTGGATACACTACAACAGTGAACACAGATTACAACCAAGCATTCAAGTGTAAGTACAGAGTTTACAAAGAAATGGAATTCGAAGACAGATTGGGTGAGGTTTCTTTCGATCTACAGGCTGTAACAGTTTCTGTAACTGAAAGAAAACTAAGAGCTCAATGGTCACCTGAATTGGCTCAAGACGTTGCGGCATTCCACAACATCGATGCTGAAGCTGAATTAACTGCTTTGTTATCAGAGCAAGTTGCAGCTGAAATCGATAGAGAGATCCTAAGAGACCTTAGAAAAGGTGCGGCTTGGAACTTAAGATGGAACTACAACGGATGGAAGCAATTAGGTAACAATGCAGTACCTTATACACAAAAGGACTGGAACCAAACGCTTATCACAGCAATCAACCAAATTTCAGCTCAGATCCACAAATCAACTCTAAGAGGTGGTGCTAACTGGATCGTTGTATCTTCTGAAATCAGTGCAATTTTTGATGACTTGGAGTATTTCCACGTATCAAACGCGGCTCCTGAGCAGGATCAATACAACATGGGTATTGAAAGAGTTGGTACTCTTGCTGGTAGATACCAAGTTTATAGAGATCCTTACTTCCCACCAAACCAAGTGTTGTTGGGTCACAAAGGAACATCTTTACTTGACACAGGTTATATCTACGCACCATATGTACCTTTACAACTTACTCCAACAATGTATAACCCATTCAACTTCACACCTATCAAGGGTATCATGACTAGATACGCTAAGAAAATGGTTAACAACCGTTTCTATGGTAGAATCACAGTTGATGGAGTTAGAACATTCGATTTGAGAGAGTTGAGATAATATGGTCTAACCAAAATATAAAAGGGTCCTTCGGGACCCTTTTTTTTTATATCAGATATTTATAAACATGATCAAACAAAACTTCAATATAGATTCGGTTGAGATGTCGAGAATTTTACAGATGCACGAGAGTGCGACCAAAAATCATTATCTGATAAAGGAACAAAGACAGCCCGAGGTAATCACAAATACTGAGACTAAAATAAATAAATTCCCTACAACAAACTTGGGAAATAAGTTTGAATATGGGAAATATGACTCACCAACAGTGAAGACTGCAATAGAACAATTGAAGCCTCAAATTGAAAAATTTATACAAGATAGTGACTCGAGTAACTTTACAATCAACATATCAGCAGGAGAATCGAGGGTTACAAACCCGAAAGGTTTTGAGACTAAGGGAAGTTTGGCTTTGGCTAGAGCAAATAATGTAAAAAAATATTTCCAAGAATTGTTTCCCGATTTGATAAAGAAAGGGGTTTTGTTTATTAAATCACCGGAGTCCGTTGAAGAAGTCACAATCGGTAAGACTCCATATGGGGGTCCTGGTAGTGGAGATTTTAAAGATGAGGAAAAGAAGAAAAAATATAATCAAGAACAATTTGTAAATTTTGATATTGTCGGATCTGGTAGTAAAACAACAACTACAACAAAAACAAAAACATTCTGTAACGTTAAGCCATTACAGTCTGCGGGAGGATCACTTTCAGTAGATCAAGATTTTACTCAAGTAGTACCTTGGAATATCGGTAAAGGTGAAGGTAATCTATTTCTCTCGTTTGATACATTCTATATGCCCGATATAATTTATTTCGAATATAACGGAAAAACATATGGTGACACATTATTCAGAGGTAGTAGAACACCTGAATACAGAATATATGTTGGGACTGCACTATATGCAAAATATGGTCAAGCCGGATTACCTAAACAGATGGGACAAAATCAAATAACCAAATTAAATTTTAATGAAAATAGTTTGAAAGATGCGTTACCTGACATGAGAGCTTGGGGTTTGGAAGAATCTTTCAATAATACATTTGGTCCTGATTCTTCATTGAGTAATCCTGCGTATATGGATGCTTTTAGAAGATTCGACCAAAAGAGAGGGAATAACGGAGTTGATAGACTACTCAAAGATTTGGGACCTGATTTTCCTTGGGCAATTCTAAAATCAACGATTGGTGTTTCTTCTAGTGGAAAAATTGGGCCGATACCCAAAGTGGATGGGTTGGATACGATTAATATTATCAACGTCGCTCCTGTGGGCACCACTCAATGGAAATTGAATCTTAGTTGTGTTTAATGTGGGGTAATATTTTTGTATGTCCTCTGAGTTGAAGTGAATATATTTTTTAGTAACCCTATCGTATGTTGTAAATTGAGTAATTTTTACAGTATCGTTCTCCACATACCATGAAATAAAAGTCACGTGTTTTTTTATAACTTTCGATACCGAATCTATGATTTGTATGCTTTCGTCTTTTTTTTGTGAAAAAGAATTGAATGAGATTAGAGATAAAATGATTATCAATATATTTTTCATCATGTGGGTTTTGTGACAAAGATAAAGAAATTATCTATTGTATCAAAATATTTTCTTACTATATTTATTTTTAGATTTTAGTTTATCAGTCCCCAGTCTTAACCACTGTTGAGTATTCACGGATACGATGGTATTGGTAACATAGTCAATCAACTATTGTAAAATTAAAAAAAATGAATTACGCAACAAGTGTGAGTAATCCGACCGCTCACGTAACAAAAAGAAAGTCGAGACTTAAAGTATATGGTGGTGTAAACCTATACATGAATGAAGGGGAAACATTCGAAATTGAACTCTACAACCCCAAAACAAATTCCATCTTAGCAAAGATCAAATTAAACGGAAAGTACATCTCCTCTACAGGTATCGTCATAAGACCTGGTCAGAGACTGTTTTTAGAACGTTTTTTAGACACTAATAACAAGTTTGTATTCACTACCTACGAAGTGGAAGATAATCGTCCTAATAGGGATGTAATTGCATTTAACGGTAATGTAGAGATTGAGTTCTACGATGAATCAACAAAACCAATTTATCCTCACTTAGTTGGTGGTAGTTGGGGATCTAGTTGGACAACGATAAACACGGGGTCTCCTTGGTTAGGTGGAAATATAACATACACAACTAATAGTATGGGAGTTCCCACCAGTAATGTGAGTTCTTTCTACTCTAATACAACACCCGAAGGTCCAAATGTCAGGAGTAAATTTGATACATCAAGAACCCCTCTGAGAGGTTCAAAAAAATCAATTGAGACCGGAAGAATAGAAAAAGGTGAATCTTCGGATCAAACTTTCACAACCGTAAATGAGGAATTCTCTTCTTTTGTTTCACATAAAGTGACTTATAAAATTTTACCTACAGGAACAAAAAACACTGAAGTGAAGGATATTGTGAATTATTGTTCTGAGTGTGGAAAAAAACAGAAGAAAGAATATAAATTCTGTCCTTCATGTGGTAACAAACTATAAATTTAAAAGGGTCCCGTGAGACCCTTTTTTTTTATACTTTATGATCGATTATTCTGAGTGATCTTGAAATTGCTTCAGATTCTTTAATATCATATAGACCATTCCTGAAAGCGTGTTGTAATGCTTCGGTCACTATCATTATAGCCTGTTCTTTTTTTAGGTTATCTAAGAATTTACCTAAAGATTCATTATCGGTATATTGAATCGTGTCAAATAAGAAATACGACTGAGTTGATCCTGTCATAATGTGTTTTTTTAATATTTATAATATAGAATTATGATTGTAAAAATAAATGAGACAACTAGAACCAAGGGTTCTGGAAGATATGAGATACCAATAGTAATGGGTCCCGAAGATTGGAAGAAAAGCAGTCTTCAACCCTTTACCAACGCAGTTTCTAATTATGTGAGCCCTGAAAACTCTCACGATTCGTACGATGGTGATATGGACCGAGACCAAAAACAAATTACAAAAGACGAAAAGTTTTATAAGAAGGTAAAAAAGATGTTGAGTCAAGCTTCGAATAGGAAAGATGATAAGGGTAACGATATTCATGGTTATCATCCTGAGACAGTAAAAAAATACAAAAAAAAGTTTAACATGAAAGAAGAAAAAGACATTGAAAAGATCCTTAAGGAGGACTTAGCCGTTTGGTTTGGAACTAAGAAAAAATCTAAAGGGAGTAAACAACCACAGGGGCCATGGGTTAACATTTGTCGTAAAGATAAAAATGGTAAACATCCACCATGTGGTAGACCTGAAGCCGAGGATAAGTCATACCCTAAATGTAGAGCCATGGGCGTTGCGAGAAGAATGTCTGACTCTCAAAAAAAATCTGCTTGTTCTCAGAAAAGGAGAGCAGAAAAAAAGGACACACAAACAGGTAGAGGTCAAAAACCTGTGATGACATCTTATAAACCGAGAAAAGAAAGTTTGGAGAGTATTATAAAGAAAGTCCTTAAAGAATCAATCAAGTCTACCTAAGATAGTCTTAAGAGAATGTTGAATATTTTTTCTTATTTCTATTTCTAATTCTTGTCGTCTATTTTCTAAGACCTGATCGAATTGTTGTGTGAGTCGGTCAAATTCCGTTGTATTTTGTAGATAAACACTGTAACTATAAACGTGATTAATAACATGGATGGTATAACTTTCCATCACAACATACATGTTTTTTTCCTCGTTTTTGATAATCCTCTTTCTTGAAATTGGGGAAAAACTAAGTTCGGATCCTGTGTTTGATATGAGTTTTTCACAAATTGCCGATGCCGAAATCTCTTCGTCTGAGGAGATTGGTTTGGGGTCGAATTTTTCTTTTAGGGTTAAAAACAACTTGTATAGTAGGTTGGGTATAATACCCACAACTTTTTCAGGTTTCATCTTGTAAATATAATTCAAAGAATTGAATTAACAATAGGTACCTGAGCAACGCTTGTTACCATCCAATCCTGCAATTCTTCCTTTGCAAACAGAAACCGCATAACCGTTAGCGTATGCTGAAGGATAAACTTTGAATTTTGCCTTAGCGGCTGCTTTACCTCTTGCACACAACTTAGTCCCTGCTTTCTTTCTTCCTTCTTGGATATCTTCATACTCAACATAGGATTCCTGCTTCTTCATCTCATTCATGAAAAAATCAAAAACCTGATCCATATTGTTTTTTGCTTCACTGATATGATCATCTGCCCAATCGTGACCATTTTGAATAATTTGATCGATCATTTTATGATCCATACTTAATAGCATATCGGCTTGTCTTTTGATCTGTTCAAGATTAGAAAAAGTCATATAGTTTTCTAATTCTTGTTCTCTAAGTACCTTTTTTACTAAATCACCTAATTGTGATTCTGTTAGTTTTACAATTTTTTGTGCCATTATTTCTTATTTACGATTTGGAATTTAAGTTGTTTTTTATAAGTATCTTTCTCACCACTAGTATTTACTCTGATATCAACAAAATACTCGTTAGGGATTTTATCTCTCATGTCGAATATGAAATAAAACTCATTTGGAGTTCTGTTAATTTTTGTCCAATTTTGAACTTGAACTTCAGTCTGACCTTCCATAACATAAACACGATAATACGCTTCGACATTTTGTAAAACGGTGTTTGATGTGTATGCTTTTTTAACCACAACACCAACTTTTCTGATGTCAGTATTGAGTATCTTTTCATCTTGGTTGATACCATAGAAACTGAAACCGAATTTAGAAGGATCCTGAGATTGTGATCCAATAATAACATTAGCTTGTAAAGGCTGTAATACAAATTGGTTTTTTACTGCGGGTAAACTTTCGCCATTCAAAATCAAGTCTGACCAATTATCATAGAAAATACAAGGTACTGGATAGGATCCAAAATCATTGGGTACTGACACTTCATATACCCCTCTTGTTTTCAAACAAGTTGTTAAGTTTTCTAAACCTGGAACTACAACACCGTTACCATCTAAAATGTCTACTGTTGGTAGGTCATCTAAGTTAGCGAAGTCACCGTTTTGATAAACATATAGGTATAATTTATTGATTCTTCCTTTAGTGAAAGTGTTTCTGTCATCATCAATCAGATCATCATAATTTGTGAGAAGATAGGGTTGATAGAATGTTTGTGTGTGTCTCGAAAAGAAAGCAACACTATAGTTTTCAGTTAACCCTGTAATATTTTCGATTTGAGGTAGATATGCAATCCCCCATCCTGTTACACCTGTTAGGGTTCCTTGAAGTATTGAATTTATTTCGGTGGTCATATCAAAATTGATATCTTCATTACCGAATTCAAAGTGTTGAACGTCTACAATAGTAAGTGCAGAATAGTTGCATCCTGTTAGTCCTGTCAGAGAGTTAGTGTTACTGTATATTCCATATTCAGACCAATTCTTGATGGTACTTCTTTGATACCAGTTTGATGGTCTATCCGAGAAGGCTTTGTCTGTGAAAATAACATCAGGCGAAAATTGACCTGTTGCAGAGTTCCTTGTGGAATCAAAAGGGAAATAGTCATACCCCACACCTTCATCCCAAGTTTGAGGGTCCCCCGTTGTACCTGAAACTTTCGGGATTCTGAATAAAACTAAATCAAATGAAGTTGCTCTTCTTGCGCCGTCAGACATGTAGCCGTTAAGTAACTCCTCATCAAAAGATGAAGTGTTGGTCATAGTTAGGGTATGGGTGATTCCTGAGAACGAAGTACATCCTGTTGATATTTCACCTGTTGCAACCTTGTCAATAAGGGGTTGTAGGTCTAAATTAAAAATGAATCTTGAAAATCCTGCAGGAGGAATAATTTGTTGATCCGATCCGAAATTCAATTGCATCACAGGGTTTCTACCTGTATTTACAGTGTTATTAGATACAATTGTATTGTTCTTATTGAAATATGATCTGAAAATTGACATTAATCTTTTTCAATAAATATCAATTGATTCGGATATTACTATTAAGGATTTTTTGTGTTCCTTGTTGGATTTCTTGAAGAATGTCGGGAACTGAGGTTCCGTTTGTGGCGATCGATGTTGGTGGCATTTGATGGTAGGGATGAGAATGACCTACTAAGAACTTGACAATCAGACTTAATAATTTCAATAATTCTTCACCTCTTACAGTGCTTGATGTGCTATTTATCAGATCGTCAGCGAACTTATCTTGACTAATTCCGTAAAGAGTTCCATCGAGATTGATTACCTGTTTTCCAGGTATTTGAGATTTATGGGACAATAAGTACAACATGTCAGCACCTACGGCACCGATAGATTGTGGAGTCGGAGTGTATTCGATTATAGGCTCAACCACTTTTTCAGGGCTATATTGTTGACCGTAGGCGTTTTTGAAGAAAACTAAACCTGATCCTCTAACATTAGCACTTGCATTTGGTTTTACTTGAGTGTATAAGAAAGATACATTCGTGACAGTAGGGTCTGTTTGAGCTCCAGTGTTTACAGTTGAAGCCGAAGAACTAGTTGAGATATATTGAGATATAGTTTCTGCTGGTCTGAAGAAGAATGGTGTATCATTATTGTTATTATACCCCTGAAGAACCCCATTGATTTTGAGAATCACATCTTGCATTGATAGATTTTCAATTTTTACGATTTCTTTCAAAACAGTATCACTATATTCTTTCGTCAAACTAAACTCATCGTTTGTAAGTGTAGTACCATTGAAGGTGTAGATATTAATTTCCCCATTAAACACATTGGCTTGGTTCTCAGGATTATACAACGTATATTCGATGAGATATTTCATGGGAAGAACGATCTCATTTAGTTTACGATATTTTTTAAAACCGTTCTGTCTTTTTGTTTGTGTGAATTGTGAGAGTTGAAAGAAAGCTCTTCCATTGTATCCGACTGGTAATTCACGTGGATTAGTACTGAAGGTTTTACCTGCTCTCAGCAAAACTTCGTTCTTTTTTACAATTAAATCGGCATTACCTCTGCCCAAGAATCCATTATCTCCTGGTTCGGGAAATATACCGGCACTTCTTGCGTCTTCATAGGTTCCTGTAAACTTATTTTTAATAGATGGGTATTGTTTGTATTGTATACCCGTACCCAACATACTGTTGGCCCCTTGGTTATCCTGTCTACTCGTCAACATTGGTGACGAGAATGGACCTTGTATGTAAAACTGATTAGAATATTGTACTCTTGGGTTCTGATAAATTATTTGTACTAACTCGGTAGCTTTCGGAGTTTGGCTTACGAAATATGGTAATAAAGGAAGGAACACAAATGGGTCTTTAGTACTCCAAGGACCTTCGACAGGATCCCAATCAGGAATTGCGTTGTATATTGCCTGTACGTTATCGGTCTGAGCTGAAGCTCTGATTCTTCCAAGCATAAGAGGGTCTTGGTCATCGAAGACATTTGCTTGGAATATTATCTTGGAATAAATTAAATTACCGTCAGACATTACGTTCTTTTTTCATACTCCTCCAAAATTGTGTTATAAGATTCCTCAATCTTGTCGAAATAGTGTGTTAGGTTTATTATCTCTTTTTTTATAAGTTCATGTTCAGAACTGAGATGTTGCATCATCTCAACCAATTTTTTATTTGGTAGGCTTTTAAGGTCAGTGATACTTTCTTTTATCTCTTCGAATTTCATATTAGAATTTTTTACCACTCATTGTTAATTGTCCAGGTCTTCCTGAAGGAAGAATAATGTCAGGAGGTATTGCAACTTGTACAAATCCTGATGCTGCCTCTGATAATTCTTGACCTTTTTGTCTAGCGAGTTCAGCGATCAGAGACAAGTTAGGGGTTCCGTCTGCAGATGGACCAGTAGGCAGACCGAACTTTTGTAATTGTTCGATAACACTTATAGTTGTACCCTCGGGGGTCGTCCCACCCAACAGAGGCGCAGCTAACATTAGAGGATATGGTATTCTCAAGTTCAAGTTTCTACCGATGATACTCAATAAACTCAATATGTTATCTATTAGTGATTTACATTTTCTATAGTCATCAATTAGAATTGCAACCGCAACTACAACTTCCAAAAGAGATGCTATCATTGCGTATTGTTTGGCTATTTTAGATCTTGATATTTCACCTAAAACCGATTGGACTAATTGGAGAATATCTCTTTTTATTATTTCAAAAAGTTCTTCAACAAATAATGCACCAACTTTAGAAACAAATGATATGAAAAATCGTTTGAATTTTATAAAGAACTCTTCCAATGATTTGAGTTCACCAACATACTCATTTCCTATTGCAATTGCCATTATAAAAATAGGTAACAGTACTTTAGGTGATAAAACTGAAGCAACAATAGCTAAAGGAATTTTTGTGAGTAAATCTTCATCTATTTTTAACTTGATGTTAAAATCATTTGGTATTTTCAATTTCCATGATGGGTCGTCGGATGCTGAGTTCACTATTTTCTCAATGTTAGCTTGTAGAACCTTAGGATCATCAATATTTTCGGTGGTAATTGCGTCCACCATTTGATTTACGATGTTATTGAAATCAACGGTAACCTTAACATTATCACACTCTACAAATTCCAATGATCTTAATTGAATATTTGATATTTGGTTTTGAATGATTGCTCTATCAACGTCGGTCATTTCAAAAAACGAATCGTCAACACCGTCCAATTCTGCAACCTTGGAAATACCACTTACATCAATTTCTTTTCTATTGTCGAAACACAAACCTAAAACCCTCTGAACAATCAAACCAAATTTAGTTTTCGATTCAATCTCACCCGAACCTATTGAGGCTTTCATATCAACCGCGTTAGTCAAAAGATTTACAATCTCGGACATAAGATTTGTAGAGTCCATCAATCTTATGGTTGACATGTAATCGGAAAGAAATTCTCCTACATTACCCAAAGACTCTCTGTTTTCTAATTTTACTTTGAAAAAGTCGCCAGTGACACCACGTGCATTCTGTGTTACATAACTAATATCGAATAATTTCTGTTGAGACGAACCGTAGTATGGATTACCAAAGAATGCCGAAAAAGTCTGTCCTGGTGATTGTGTTCGGTTGTACAGTTCTTTATTCATCGCAAAAGGAAACTCGTTGTATATTGGAGTTTCTTTTTCATACAATAATTTTCCAATTGGAGAACTTGGATCTGTTTTCAGTTTTCCGAATATATCGATAACCTGAACAGGAATATAAATTGAAGATGAAGGATTATATTTTTGTTCTTGTGAACATCCGACGGCTTTGAGCATTTCTTGCTCCATTATCTGTTTTATCTTAGGTTCACATCTTGTGTAGGCTTCCAAAAACTTCTTCTTGATCTCACCTATGAATCCTGTACCTGACCCAGCGTTTTCTTTGGCTAAACTTAAAAGATTCTGCATTTGAGACTGACCCTGTCTTTGGTATCTCTTTTTTTGTTCCTTTAATTTTTCTAGAGGTGATAGGAGGTTTTTATCAAACTGATCAAAAGGTATCTTCTGATTCGAGGACTCCAAATTTTTTGCGGCGTCAGAAATTTCTCTGAAGGTTTTCAGAGATTTGATTTTTTCTTGAGCTTTTTGGTAGGAATTATTTAAATCTAAAGAAGCCATAATGGATTATAGTTTGTACGATCCCTCGTCACTATCCACTTCTTTTTGAATTAAATTTTGAATTAAGTCGTCGTCCAAATCAGACAATGAAAAACTTTCCTGTTGACTATTGGACTTTTCCCAAATTGAGGATTGTAGTTTAGACAGGCTCAACTTTTTTTCAACACAATCATTGATGATTTTCTGTTGTTTTTCAATTACAGGGCCGATCGTTTGCATGTCTTGAGGATCCTTCATGAAAGTCAGCATCTTATTTTGAACTCTTATTGCAGTATTTCTTTGTTCTACAAGTTCATTGTAGATTTCTTGCATAAGAGACAAAATCGACTCTTTAGTAAAATTTATTTCTTTTCGTTGTGGACGAGGCATATTCTATAAATACTGACTGTTAAATTTTCATTTTAGATTGAGTGAAGAGATATAGTTTCTTGAATCTTTTCATTGCACTTCTAATCTCCTTTGTACTCAGGTTTGTCATCTCCCTTAGTGAAAGAAGAATGACGTTTTTGTTGAACTTGTTGTTGTCCGCTCCTGAGAAAATCAATTCATAATTTTCGAATATTTCTATCAGGGCATATCCTAGTTTTTGTTCATTTTCATTGAGGGACTCCGTGTCGATGAAGGTTTTCAGATCGGTAAGATACTTTTTGATTAATCCTTCAACATCCATCAGATCTTCATCAATTCTGTAAATTAAATCAGGTCTTTCCTCCAAAGAAGAGGATATGTCTTCGTAAGAAACTTTTCTGTTAGTTTCTTTCTGATCTTTAATGATTTGACCCATCAAGTAGTTCTTGCAGATGGTACCGAAATAAGAATACGCTTTCTTATTTTTTGCAGGTTTGAACTTATCAACCTTGGTCATCAGGAACGAGTGGGTGTCCACATGAATCTCGATAAAATCCATGTCCTTACGATATAGTTTATATCGTCTGATAATCGAAGAGATCATCTTATCAAGAGGGGCTCTCAAAAATTCGTTGTAGATTTTGTTCTTTTCCTCCATCGTTTCGGCGACAAGGAAATTTCTAACTGCGGTTTCTTCTCTTACATCGAAATAGTTTTCTTTGACTGCTTTTCTACCTCTTTTTTTGATTAGTGTTTCTTCTGTTTGACCAGAAAGAATTTCTAGCATTATTCATTCGTTGTTTGGTATTTTATTGACCTGTCGTCAACGAAGAAATATTCTTTTTTGGCAGTCTGTAACCAAAACTTAACTTCGTCATCTGTAAGAACTGATTCACCGTTCTTATAATTCCAAAATATTGACCCTTCCCTCATGTTAGTGTGTTTGTATCCCAATCTTGGAATAGACATTATATTAACAGAGTTGTAAGTTAATCTCAACAAAAATTCATAAACGAATGTAAGTTTGATTGAGGGTTTGAATCCACCGAAATCTTGTACTGCGCTTTTTCTTAGTACCATCCCTGCGGTTTGGAAGTTTGAATAATCATTTAATGTTTCATTAGTTAAATAACCAAGTTCTTGAGAAAAATTCGCGGCAAACGCTGCTTCGTTCGTGAAACCTTGAAACACTCCTTTATCATTAGTGTCTACTACTATTGGTAAAAATGCATCCACTGTTGGGTAGGCTTTCATGTATTTTTCTACATTCTTGAACCAAATACTAGAATACTCATCATCAAATTCGAAAAATGAGATCCACGGATTCTTTGATTTTTCGATACCGAAATTCATTTGAGAACAGAAGTTTGGTTCTTTATCCCAAACGTATTTGTTCACGTTCAAATCTCCGAAATCGAAACTATTCAATAAGGTTACTAAAGATTCCTCTTGTGTATGTACAATAACCAATTCATCTACTTGTAATTGTTGATTCTTAATTGATTGAATTGCTTTTGTAAAATAATCATTAAAGTCTCTAACAACTGCGGACTTCAACGGAAGTATAATCGATACGTTTAATTTTTCTGACATAATTAATTATTTTGTAATTTTTGTAGTTGATTTTCAAATGATTCTGCTCTCTTAAGTTGGTAGTCTTCGAAAAGTTTGGTCACCTCTTGATCGAACTTTGCAGTATCTGTGTACTTGTTTGCCGTTTCTTCCATCTTAACAAACATGTCTTCATTTAGGTTATCTTCTAACCAATTTTGAAGGAAATCTGATATGAAATCCACGATCATATTTTTGTCTGCGATCCAAACACCATTTTCTTCTGTCATCCACTCCGGCATCAAATCAGGAACTTTACCGATCACAGGAACACCACATTTCATAGACTCTAATGGGAAAGTACCAAAACTGCTTTCGTTATCAATCCACACAGATAAACAACAGTCTTTCAAAGTATTTGCGAATTCAGTTTCACTCAATCCTCTCATATCTCTGAAAGTAATCCAACGATATTGTGGATATTTCAAATAGAAAGTTTTGATGATGTTGATCGTGTCCCTCTGTTCTTTTGTGTGGACAGCAACGATTGTTTTAGCGGGGAATTTAGATTTTTCAAAACATTCAGAAATCACAGGCGTAATTACATCAAAGGTTACGTTCTTCATTACACTATTCACGTAATCTTTTTGTTTTGTGGTTGTGGTAATACATTTGTTGATTCCAAACTGAGACCAGTTTTCACCTGGTTGAAGTGTTTCGAGTATTGTGGAATATGATTGTGATAATACAATTTTTCCTGCTGGAAGATTTTTAACTTGTGCTAAGACGTAACCAAATATTTCAGGTACTACGATTAAGTCTTCAGGAGAAATTTCTAAATTTTGGTTTTCAATTGACTTATGTGGTAGATCTGTCATGAACTTTTCACCTAACCATTTACCCACACCAACGTAATCATTTTTTTCGTGTAGCATGATTGGATTGAAGCCATTTGTTTTTAAAGACATTGCCATCTGATAAATGTATCTAACAGATGCTTTGGCATTACCTTTAGTGTCTTGAACGAAGAAATAAATTTTCGCTCTTTTCTCTTTTAATTTGTTTATAGAAATTTGGACTTTGTCCAAGTTCAATACTTTTTGTTCCATATTAATAATGTTGTATGATTTTTTTATTTAATAGACTATTAAATGCTAAACTGAATGGGGTTGATGTTGCGTTCCTATTTTTTATTCCTAAATTATCCTCGATAGGTAATTCATCGGATAGTACGACTTCCACCATCATTTTTACCAATTCGTATTTAACAATGTTGATTCTCATTTCTGTATTCCCACTCACTTCTTCGTGACCCATGTCAACATATTTTTCGATTTGATCTAAATCGATAAAATAGTTTTCTCCAAGTACCTTAATCATAAAATTTCCTCCAATTTGGTTTTTAACTCTTTCAAATTTTTGATTGTGTGTTCACAGTCAATGTTTTTGTTATAAGATGTTTCAAACTTGATAATGATTTTGTTATCAGGTTTTTTTAATAGTAGGTCAGGATTTGCTGTAAGTAAAATGTCCAACTCGTCCCACATAGAATTTAGAGTGATTTCTGAGTAAAATTTTATTTTCTCAATCAAACAACCAAACTTTGATAGAAAAAACAGAGATGCTGGTTTGGATTTTCCAATTTCATCAGATACAATCATGATCTCATGGTTGTCTCTCATTTCGTAATAGAACTCATTCAGATCATGCATCGTAGAAAGTTCTACAGATGGAGAGTGACCGAAAATTTCCATTGGATGTTCTTCATACATAAAACTATAGAAATCGTCTTTACTTGGAAAAGTAAAATGATTCATCAGGTTAAGAGAATCTATCGGTTCAATAATTTTATACTCAAACTCGGGTTTCTCCGGTAAATCCAAATATGGATCAATATAAAATTTTTCATAAAGTTGTTTAAACTTCAGAATAGTGTCTCTTAGAACACCATTCATTTCTATTCCAATTCTCATTCTTCGTATCTTTTCAGGATGTGTGTGATTAGTGGGTTTCTAACAATATCTGTATCTTCAAAAACGAAAACACCTACGTCATTCATATTTTTCATTCTTTGTATTGCATCCCACAAACCACTTTGAGTTTTATCTTTGTATCGGTCGGTTTGTTCCAAATCACCTGAAATAAAAAATTTGGAGTTAAATCCGATCCTCGTCAATAAAAGCTTCATTTGGTTCGGAGTTGAGTTTTGTGCTTCCTCAAATATCAATATTGAATTATCAATATTCATACCTCTCATATAAGCCAAAGCAAAAACTTCAATAGCTTCGATGTCTTTCAATTTTTCTCTCATCTCCTTACCAATTATTTTGTTAAGAAGATAGTAAGATGGGAAAATATAAGGATCTAATTTCTCCTCCACATTTCCTGGGAGAGACCCTAATTTTTCTTCCGCCTCAACTGCAGGTCTAACTATGATTATTTTTTCATAGGGTGTCTGTGGGTCTGCTAAAAGATCTATTGCCGCTTTCATGGCTACGTAGCTTTTTCCGACTCCCGCAGGACCTGAACAAACGGTAATTTGATTATTTTTTAAAGTGTCGTAATAAATTTTTTGATTTTCTGATAAAAATTTTTCTCTGGTTTTTCTTTTGATTAATGAACAAATGAAGTCTTTTTTTGTTTTCATTTGTGTTTCAGTTGTATTCGGAGTAACAACTGGTGTTTTTTTGATTTTACCCATTAAATTGATTTTTTTTCTGTCGATCCGGGTTCTCTTTTCGTGACGGTTTTACCTCCATCAGGACTTTCGTAGATCCACGGGGTTTCAGTTTCATGTTTATCAACCTGACTCTTAATCCAATTATAGGTTTTTTTGAGTCCTATGGAAAGAGGTTGACTAACTTCCCATCCTATCTTTTCTCTATACAATTTATTGTCTGAATTTCTTCCTTTTACACCAAGAGGACATTTAAATCCGTATTTCTTTACGAACTCTTCTCCTTCAATGTTTTTTATTTTTATATCTTTTCCTGATATTGAAATTGCCATACTAGCTAGTTGGTTGATAGTAACCATTTCTTCTGAGCCAATGTTTACAGGTCCCGTGAAATCAGAATCCATTAATCTAAGAACGGCCTCAACACATTCCTCAACATATAGGAATGATCTTGTTTGTAGTCCATTTCCCCAAACTTCTATCTCATCACCGTCTTTGCTCTCAGCTGCTTTTCTACACATAGCTGCTGGTGATTTTTCTCTACCGCCTTTCCACGTTCCTTGTGGTCCGAAGATATTATGAAATCTTGCAATTCTAACATCTAATCCATAGTTTCTATGAAATGATAGATAAACTCTTTCTGAGAATAATTTTTCCCAACCATATTCTGAATCAGGATTTGCAGGATAAGCTGAGCTTTCTTCACAGTTCGGATTTTCAGGATCCAACTGGTTATGTTCGGGGTACATACAAGCAGATGATGAATAGAATACTTTCTTAACTTTTTTCTTTACACATTCTTTAGCTACGTTGAGATTGATGGTCGCTGAATTGTGCATTACATCTGCGTCGTGTTCACCTGTGAAGATATAAAGTGCTCCACCCATATCCGCGGCTAGTTGATAGACTTCATCCACGCCTTCCTCGATTACTAAAGATACAACATTAGGATCTGTTAGATCACCTAAAATGAACTCATGGCATATTTCATCGTGGAAAAAATATTCGTGTTTCTTTATATCACAAATTCTAACGTGATTTCCCTCTTCTTTTAGTCTCTTTGCAAGATGGCCTCCAATGAATCCACCACCACCCAATACTAATACTTTTTTTTGTTTCATATTACTTAATGATTACTTTTCCTTTTTTTCTTAAAATAGTTAACCCATGATTTATGGGAATTGTCATCCATTCCCATTTATTTTTGTCTAATTCTTCTACCGCTCTGTAAGGTCCACCCAAACCCCACTCTGAATTTTCAGGATGGTTAATAGGGTTAAAAAAATGTGGATGACAACTTTGTCCCATAACGTCGTGTAAAAGAATAATTGTATTTTCATCCGATATTCGGTCTATTTCTTCGAGTTCTTTTTTCACGTGAGGGTAGCTATGCCAATCATCAACATAAATTAAGTCGTATTTTTCCTCGTTATTTTTTAAAAATTCAATTGCGTCTGATTGAACAAATGTTTGATACTCTGCTAAATCATCAGGTGCTCTCCAAACTGTTTTTGATATATCTACAGAAGTTAGATGACCTCCGAGAACTTTGCAAGCAATTAAAAAAGGATAACTTGACCCACCGTTTCTAACCCCAAGTTCTAAAATTTTTTTAGTTTTCATTTGCAGAGCAATTGAAAAAAAAGTTAGAACGTGTTCAAAATATTGTGTTTCACCGTCATTCTTGGTTTTTAATGTGCGGTTCATTAACTCCATCAAATAATTTTCCATTACAAAGATTGTATGACTTTATTTATACCCTCTCTCAGAGAAATTTTTGGTTTCCAAAAATTTAATATGTAAGGATCAGGTTCATTTCTTTTATTCAATTGAACTGTATCAATTTCTTTAGATGGAATAATTTCACATGGTATTTCATCTTTGATGATTTCTGCAATTTCTAAAATTGTATTCCATTCAAAATTGGTTATGTGAAGATTGGTATTTCTGTCGATTTCATCATATTTTTGAGATAAAATCATAAGTGCTCTTGAACAGTCTTCAGCGTGTAGAAATTGTCTTTCCTCTTTACCGTCGGTCATCATTTCAATCTTACCTTCTTTTGCTTTCAAAATGAAGTCAGTAATTACATGTGATTTTTCTAGATCATGTTCAGGTCCGTAAACGTTCCAAAACTTAACGGTAAGTCCACCAAGAGCTGTTGAGAATATTTCTCCTAAACTCTTACAAACACCATACGGAGAGTAAGACATATTAGCCATCTGAGATGATGCGAATATGAAAGGTTTTTCATATTTTTTTATTGTCTCAAAAGTGAATAAAGTTAGTTTGGTGTTGTTTTCGATAAACTCATATGTATGTTGATACTTCTTCAAGTATCTTGAACCACCTACGTCAAACGCTAAAAACATAACGAAATCACATTCGTTGATCAAATCTTCTAACACACCGGGTATTCTCAAATCCTGAGTTGGGTCTGTAGCGATATCGAAAGATAAAACGTCATGTCCTTCTTTCTCTAAAAATTTACATAGCTCATGACCAATTTGTCCTGCTGATCCTAATACAAGGTACTTCATATTATACTAAATTTTTCAAATAATTTTCCCACATGTAGTCTTCTGCAACTGGGAAATCTTTAGCCTTCAAGAAATTTCTTTCAATTGCTGGCATCATAGATTTATATTTTTCAACAGATACTGTTTCTAAATTTGGATCATCCTCCAAGAAGATAACCCCTGTTGGATCGAAGTATTTTTCAACCGCTTTTCTTGAACCATAGTAAATTGGTACAGTACCCATTGCAAAACAATCCGTTAATTTTTCCGTGAAATATACATCCGAGTTATCGTTCTCAATTGCAACAGAGAACATATAGTCTTTCAAACCATCCTCTTTATCTCTTAATTGATTTGGTCTGCCTGTTCCAAATAGATCTACCTTGTCTTGTAATTTTTCAACCCACTGAAGTCTATTCTGATGACCTCTTAACCAACCTTTGTTCGATGCAATCATGGAAACAAGTTTAGTTTTCTCGTGTATTTTTCTGTTATCAGGCCATATCCACGGGGCGGCATTCGTAATACAATATTTGAAAGGTTCTCCTAAAGCCAACAATTCATCCATACAAGTAAAAATCATCTTGTAGTGTGATCTTGTTTTTTCTAAATCTTCGGTTAAAACTCTGATAGTTGCTTCATTCATTTGAGGTGACTCTAAAAGCCATCCAATTTTATCAGATCCACCGTCTCTAAATCCCCAATCTTTAATGTAGTTGTCAACATACACACTAAGGGTGTATGGATCTGCAGTTTCTCTAGAAAGCCAATTAATATATCTTGGCATATTTCTGTTTGATGAACAATCATATTCACCCCACCAGTCTGATACTTTTCTGATTTTTACTTTTTCTGACATATGTTATTTGTTTGTTGGTATTAATAATCCATCTTTCCATTCAACATCAACCAAGTTCCAATAGGATTCGTAGATGTCATCGGCTTTGGGCCCACGAGGACCGAACCAACGGGAAGGACATACTATTTTTTTATTTTTATTTTTGTTTAAGAAAGTTGCCCACCATGAAAAAGTGGAATTAGAAATGATATGATTTTCACATAACCCCATCAAATAAAGTTCTTTCCAATCTTGATCTTCGTTTGGAAATACAACGTTTGGAAAAGAAAAATTATTCATAACAAAATCTCTACTACCTGGCCATCTTGACTCATCTTCAGTAAAAAGGAATACTGTACTGTATTCTCCAATAATTTTCAATGCCTCTTGAATATACTCGACAGATATTGTTGGATGTATTTCAGGGAACTGAAGATATTCACCACGTCTTACGTGTATGGATAAAGTTTTGGGTTGGTTTAATTGAGGGTACTTTGATCGCAACTCATCGATTACTTCTTGTGATGGTTGGAATATTTCACGTATTTGATCGTCAAAACCGAACCAATTTTTCGTGCTTTGGAAATAACCGTCGAATACTGTATTTTCCTCCACAGGATTAACTTCACTGTATTCAAAGGGACCTTCGGTTACTCTTGTGAATCCTTCTAAATTATCTACAAATTTTAAGTTTCTGAAAACATTATTAATATAGTTTTCTGCACCACGACCCTGTCCTGGTGTCCATGATCTTGGAATAAAAACAACTTCTCTGTTGTGTTTCCAACCTTGTGATAATGCGTGAGCGGCTTCGAAAAGTTGATTTCCCAAACCACCCATTAAATTACATGATATTAGATTACTCATTTTTTAACGTATAAAGTATCACCCCATTGTGGATGCCAAGCGGAGTGATATGATTTTATGAACCCTTTGGATTCCATATATTCTGTTATTTTTTCTTCTGTTACTTGACCCTCGTAGAGTTCAATACTTGCAGTCTCTATTACAATTGCTTCGGCTGAGAATATAAACTCACTTGTTGTCAAAATATCGAAATCATTACCTTGTGTATCCAAACTAACAATATCGAATTCTGTGGACAAATTGTTTTCATTCAAGAAATCATCTATGTTGACAACATTGACAATTACACTGTTCTTGAATTTTATCTGTGGGTACATTGTTGCATGTTCCTTCAAACCTCTGAGTGAGGAACACCCTGGATTTGATCCGTGATCATCCCCGATAATGTTGAAGGGTAGAGATCCGTTCTTTTTACCAACAGCATAAGGAAACAAAACACTCTCGTATTTTTCAGATTTAATTTTTTCGGTAAGTTCAGGGATTAGATTTGGGTTTGGTTCGAACCAATAGACCTTTTCAGGATTCAATGTATCGTAGAATGATTTTTCTTCACCTAAGCACGCGCCAATGTGTAATATGTTTTTGACTGTTGAATCTTTGAAAAGATTAACAATTCTTTCTTCCATGTCGGGTCCGAACGCCATAGAACTAATTATACATCAATCACGTGTAAAAAAAATAGGTAATTATAAATTCTTGTTCTCCCAAGATTCGAAGACATATGGGTATTCCCAATTACAAACAAACCCTTTAGATCTTAGTCCTTCTTGAATTTTTTGTTTTCTCTCTTCGTAGTCAGTACCCATTCTGTGAAATTGAATTTGTATGAATTTGAATTTACTCAGTATGTCTGATTTCAACCAATGCTCGAAAAGAGGAAACTCTTCACCTTCAACATTAACTTGCATCAGGTCTACTTTATCAACATTATATTTCTCAAGGAAATATTCTAATGGTTCACAATGTATGGTAATTTGATTAGAAGTTTGTTCGAGATATTGAGAAGACGCATCACCATTGTGAGAAATCAAAACGTCTTTAGATTCTGTAGAAATCCCAAGTTGTTCGATTTTAACTTTCTCGTTTGAAAAAAAATCTCTTTTGATAACACTACAAAAATCTTCAATTGGTTCGATGACAATAATATTGGATTTGTAGTTATCGTATATTCTCCTTGTCCAATTACCCATGAAACCTCCGAGTTCGATTACCCACGATTCTTCTGTTAGTGGATATGTTGCGACTAAAAAGTGATTACCGTTATCCTTGTCCCATCTTGCGTTGTGTTCTGTATACATTTAAATTTTTTTATAAGGTGTTTTATTTGCTATAAGGTTGTGTGTGTTTCTGACTTTATTGAGATCAATTTTGTGATCATTGATTGGATTAGATTCATTATAAACATATAGTACTTCATCAATAAATTTAAAATGTTCCAATCCTGACATTTCTATCATCGGCCACATAAATGATAAGTCACCAGCAACACTCCAATAATTACCATTACCATCTTTTAAATCCCTTTCATCGATCTTTTTCCACAACCAAGATTTCCATGTTCTGAGATGGGAAAGGGTAAAATTAGATTTTCTTATATTATCTAAGGAGGTTATCGGTCTGTTGAATCCTGGTCTGCCGTCATGATACTTGAAAGAACCACTTGTCATCCAAACATTTTCATCTTGATATATCTCATTGATTTTGGATAATACATTTGGATTTGGTAACCAATCATCCCCATCGATTTCTACACAAATTTCATCACCGTCCAAAGCTCTCCATCTGATTATTTGATCGTAATTACCTGGTTGATATAACTTACTATGATTTTCAATCAATATGAATCGATCATCTCCCTGAATAACTGATTTTATTTTTTCTACTGTGGAGTCTGTTGACATGTCGTCTGTGATGTAACATTTGAAATCTTTGAATTTCTGAGACATTATACTCAACAAACTTCTTTCAATAAATTTTTCGCAATTATATGATGTTGTTAGAATTGTCATAGTTCAATTTGGAATCCCTCTGGTTTAGTGGTGTATCTGAAAAACTTGAGTCTTGATCCAAACTCGCTCATATCTTTCTTTTTGAATTGTTCAATTACAGATTCTATTTCCTGTACATAAACTGTATATCCTCTTTCTAATAGTTTCAAACAAAAATTATACTGTTGGGAGTCAGTGAGAATATCGGTACCTCTCTTATAAGAGATGTGTCTCATTACAAATGGTATGGTCTTATCAGGGTTCAATTCTGAATAATATTGTGCGAGGAATTCGGTATGTTCATTATTCATCAAATCCACTAAGTCTGATAACTTAGCATCACCCCCATGTTTTTTTGCATGTACGGAAAGTGCTCGGTTGTCTCTTGGAAGACAAGGTCCACCAAATCCGAATCCATACTTCAAAAATGAATTACCGATTCTTGGATCCGATCCTACGGCTTTTAATATATTGTTAATTTCACTACCGACACCTGTTTTGATTGCAATTTCACCAATCATATTGGCGAAAGAAATTTTAGTAGTCAGAAAACAATTGATTGCTATTTTAGTGAGTTCAGCGGATGTGTAGGACATCACATTGAAATGGGTACTTGTTCCACAAATTATTCTATAAAGATTAAGAATTATTTTCAGATCGTGTCCATCGGGGCAACCTATTAATACCATTTTTGCATCCTCTATACCCTTAACAATTTCTCCTTGAGCAACAAACTCAGGGTTATAAATTACATTAATTGAATATTGGTTCAATAGTTCGGCAATCTGTTCAACATCACCAGGGTTTGTTGTACACCCCACAATGAAAGTTTTACCCATGACTTGTTCTCCATTCTTGAAAGTGGATACAAAATCGTCAACTACAGACCATAATTTAGTAATATCATAGGTTCCATCCGAGGTAGATGGGGTCTCAACAAAGGTCCAAATATATTCACATTCTTTTATAACCTCCTGATTAGTATCTACAACCTCTAAGAACCTTTTTTTAGAAAACATTTCTGTGATCTGAGGTTCGTTAGTGATACAGATCCCGTTCTTCAAGTTCTTTCTATAAGTTTCATTGGAATCTGATATGACCATAGGTATTCCATGTCGATCACAAACCAATGCAAAAGACAATCCTAGTCTACCAGCACCAATCACACCTACTTTCATGAATTTAATATTTCGATATATTTTTCTTTTATTGTTTTCGCAACATTGTCTGAATAGTATTTCTCTAAATCAGTCGGGGGTTCGTAAAGATTCTTCTCCAAAATACCACCTGAAGAATCAACTTTATAAATGAATCCTGGTTTACCACACATCCAACCTTCGATAGTTGTTCTACCTAGCTGAATACCCGCAGTCATTTTACATTTTTGGATGTACATTTCTACAGACCAAGTTGCCTTGAAGTGTTTTACGTGTTTGTTTTCTAAAATTTCTTTCAGGTAGTTTGACTTGTCTTCACCAACTAACCATAACTCCATACCCTCTTCTTTGGTTTTTTCAATTAAGTCTCTAATTGCGTTTTCTCTCAAATAATCTATTGTACCAACAAATAAGATTGCGTTTTCTTCCTTAATATTTTTAGGTTTGAATTTAGTATTATCAACAGGGTTATAGATTACCTCAACGTCTGTCATTTCAAACTTGTCTTCCAAGTAAGATTTTATTTCAGGTCTGATTGCAACATACTTTTTGATAGAAGGATCAATGTGAGGGTCTTCCAAACTGATAACTTCAGAATGAATTGTAGTCAATTTTGGTATCTCAGGATATAACTGACAAATTCTTTCTGTGATCGGTTTGTGTTGTGTATGGATGATGTCATAAGTAACATCAGAGATTTTGTAGAACACATTTGGTGTCGAAGGTTCAACTCCATTTGGAGTGTTGAATCCCCACTTCCCATCACCCATTTTAAAACCTGGAGGTTCCATGTGTGAAATAGTTTTGATACCTCTTTCTTTAGCTAACTTACTGAGCGGACCATCAATTTCAGAAAGCACGGTCACATCACAATTAAGTTTTTGTAACCCTTTGGCTAGCTCATAAACATATAACTCTGATCCTGTAAAAGTTTTGAAGAATAATGAACTTATCAAAACTTTGAGTTTGTCTTCAAATTTATATTTTACTTTGGCGGGTAAATGATCTTTATATTTTTCTGCGAATATTTTTCTGTTTTCATCCCATTGTTGGTTAACCATTCCAATGGATTTGTGAGTGATTCTCACGTTTGTGATAACCCCAACCTTCACTCCATCAATAAAGTTTTTGAAACAAAAATTTACGTCGTACAAGTGAAAACCTGGAACATTCTCATCGAAAGTGTGTTTGATTTTTGTTTTATCTAAAACAATAAACAGTCCATCGACAATCACAGTTTCTTTGATCCCATTTCCTAATGAGTCTGAGTATTTTGATTCCCATTTTTTTCCTTCATGCTCGTGATTAACAATTCCAACCATTCTCCCTTTTTGTTCCCACCACATTCCACTCTCTGGCATAAAAGTAGTGCCTGCAACACCTAAAATTCCGAAATCTGATTTTTCGAAATGTTTTAGTATTTTTGAATACCAACCATTCGTGTCAAACAAAATATCATCATGACATAGTACAATTATGTCAGTATCGGATTCAGAAATGATTTCATTATAAACTTGACTGAGACTTTTTTCCCCGTTGTTCACCTTTTCGATGACGTTAATTTTTTTGAATCCTGAAGTCTTTTTGATATACTCAATGAACTCAGGATTACTCTTCCTTGTACTATATCCTACTGTTATCATTTCTTTATTTTATACCTGTTGAACCAAATCCTTTATCACCTCTGTCTTTATCTAAGATCTCATCTTTCTCGATCAAATCAACCCATCGACCATTTACAACAGGACATAAAACAGCTTGAGCAACTTTCATACCGCATGTTATGTTGAATGGGGTTGGGTTTGTGTTGAAGACGGGAACTTTACATTCTCCTGTATATCCATTATCTACTGTACCTGGAGAGTTTAGTACTATCAATCCTTGATTGATTGCTAACCCTGATTTTGTTCTGATTTGAATTTCATATCCATCGTCAATATCAAACTTCAATCCTGTAGGAATTAAAGCACGACCAAAGGCTGGTATGGTTATATCAATCACTGAATGGAGGTCAAATCCTGAATCAGTTGGATAGTTGTATTTTGGTTTAATCGCCAAGGGAGATATTCTTTGATATCCCAAACCTCTATTCACAGAGTAGGATGATTCATCCATAAGGTCTTGTGATGAAAGACCTAACAAGGCATCTAGTTCTTTGATGTCGTTTTCTTCATCGAATACATTTTCGAAACCCTCTATTTTCTTAACGGCATCTAATAATTCCTTTTTAAAACTCTCATTCATATTATAAAAGATTTACAAATTTCTTTACTACTTCGTACAATACTACAACATCTTTCTCACAGTAGGTGTTTATTTTATCTATATTTTTTTCATCCCAATATACAGTATGAACCTTCGATCCATCCATTTCGTCAGATTTTGAAGACTCGACTCCCATCACACCACACATTAAATCTAAAGTTGATATTGTTGCGTATTGACCATATTGCCACACATCTCGGGTATCGATCGCTCTAATTTCCCATGGTTTGGTATCGTATGATGGTAATATTTTTGGTGGGTTTAATCCATTGATAATCATACGTTTTGCTAACATAGGAATATCAAAATTTTTAACATTATGACCACACAGAAAATATCCCATTTCTCCACATTTGAAAAGTGTTTTTCTCAACTCAACCAATAAAGTTCTTTCGTTATCGTTAGAATATACTGATGTTTTGAATTTACCGTTCTGATCAATAATACCTAAACATACAGTTACTATTTTGGCAAACTCAGGTACTAAAGCGGCCCTTGTACTGAACAACTGATTGAGATTGGCGTCAATGTCCTCAGGGAACCTTTTTTTGAACCACGATTCATAATGACTAAATAGGTCTGATAATCTCTTATCAGATTTCTCCAAGTTGTCGAAGTCCTTTTGACAACCAACGGTTTCTATATCAATGAATAATATTTTTTCTAACGGAACATTTATCATAAAAAGCTCTTGTAAAGTTGTGCTCTATCTTTAGTTACTTTGTTAAGATCATAAGTGTCTTTAACGGTTTCATACAATCTTTCACCTAAATCTTTAATCCAATTAGGATTCTTGATTAATTTCTCGATGTATTTTGCCCAATCGGAGTGATTTCTGTTTTCGTCAACCAAAAGAGCATTACCGTCTGTGAAATTACCATTTTGTAGTGAATGTTTCAAATCTATTGTGTAAGGACCAATGTTCGATGCAATAAGGGCTTTCTTATAGAATCCTGATTCTATTACTTTCAACTGTGACTTTACTCTGTTGAAGATGTGGTTTTTTAAAGGTGCTAAAGAAATATCAAACTTGGAATAGTTTCTTGCATATGCAGTTACAGGTTTTGTCCAAACTCGAACATAAGGTTGATCAAATTCTCCCTCGAAAGGATCTTGTGTATACTTCAAAAGATATTCCTTGTATTCAGGACTAACAGTTGTGTAATTTTGGGTGAAGACTTTTTCATATGTTGACCAAACTGTTTCTTCAGGTAAAATGTTTCTTTTCTTTTGTTCACCTGTTTGACCGTTGATTTCAGTCATTGTTCCTCTTGTGTCAAATCCACAGATAACAAACTGAGTTTGATCTTTATATCTTGTTAGTTTACTAAAAGATTGATCCAATAATAGGATATCTGAAAGATGAGATGAACCACCAAGCCAACCAACACGGATCCTTTCAGACTCTAAAGTTGGTTCATTGAACTGACCTTCTTTTGGATTGATTGCGTTTGGTAGAATAAAAACATTCTTATTTACCTTTTGGATTTCATCTGCAAAAATAGAAGTAGTTGTTGTTACATATTTTGCAACACGAATACAATTTACAATCTTTTCATTGATTTTGTTCACTCGAATAACATCGTGAATTGGGTGATCCTTTGTCGGCATCCAATAGTCATCAATGTCACATACTGTGATAATTCCTAATTTATTGAGTTCTTGTACTAATTGAACTCCCGCATCGAAGTCCAACCCAATATTTCTATGATATGAAACAATATGATAATCCTTATAATAGTTTATATCATATGGAGGATCATAAACAATATCAACATGGAAATCATCTGAGTGTTGATTTTGTAAGAAAATGTGTGGATCTACAGATCTAAATTTACCAACACCAGTTCTGTCTGAGGGTAATACCAATACTTTAATTTTGGACATATTATAATTTTACTTGGTAAAATATAGTATTTTGTCCTGATTAAAGAAAGTTGTTATTTGATTTTTTTGACTTTAGTTACTTTTCCTTCGAAAATATGTGAACCAACTCTGAATGAAAAACTCTCGTTAGTTTTTTCAGTTTCTTCTACTAACAATCCATTTTCTCTAAGTGCTTCGTTCACCGCTTGTTTAACCAACTTGTTGATACTCGATAGATCAATATTTGAAGTTGATTTAGATTCTAAAACTGGCTCAACCGATGGTTGTTTTTTACCCATAAGTCTCGAAGCCTTTTCAACTAATTCGTCTGACAATACAGGTGAAGATTGTTGTGGGGGTACGATAGGGTTTTCTAACATCAATTTTTTTATTGAGTCAGGTAGTTTAGATTTCTTGATCGCATCCACAGAAGGATTTGCAACATCTTTCGTGTTTTCGAAAGAACTTTCTGAAACTAAACCGTTCGGAATATTATATTTGGCTTGTGGTGCTGCGAACTCTTGTAAAGATGTATCAGGTAATTGTACAGGATTATTTCCTCTTGGGATTTGATTATGTTTGTCCATGATGGCTTTAGACACCATCAGTTTTTGCATTAAGTCACTCATTTTAGGTAAATTTTACAACAATAATAACACTACTCATAGATTTGTCACCATTTGGATTGAAGTTAGGTCTTGGTGCATCAAAAATTTCGTTTGTTGGTTTCAGAGATAAAATTTTATCCAATCTGAAAAGTCTCCATCCAGGTAATGGTTGTTCTCCTTTATATCCCGTAAAGGATGCACCTTCTTCATCCCAAGCTCGTAAAGCTAAGTTATTAGTTCCTTTCATCCTACCCAAACATACGGGTTCAATTTGACGCAAACCTCTACCACCTGGTTCATCACCATCGTAGTAGATTATACATTTCTGTCTCTTTTTGATGCAATCAACAACGCTATCAACAGAAGCAATCTCTACAATTAACTCTTTTAGAGATTCTTGTAATTTCATTAAATAGAGAAGTTCGGATAAGGTTTATTGGCGTTGTATTTGTTAATCTTGATTTCATTCTTTCTCTCGCCAACATCAAGTCCTGTACCCGCATTTTGATTATACACATCAAGGAAAACGCCAGTACCTCTACCCAACTCATCACCATCAGCAATTGCATCTGGACTATTAACTGAGTAAATTACTTTTTCTGCGTTGTAATCGTTTCTTGTGATCAATTTTTTTCTCTCAGCGTCTGCGATTGCTGTAAGTTGATTTTCAACGTCTTGACTCAAATCTATTGGTAAATCTGCCATAGTTATCTGTTCATTAAATTGTTTATTCTTTTAAGGCTTTCAGTTACAGCGGTATCATACTTCTGTAGAGTTGACTTGTGTTTTTGTGATGGTCTAACGTTCGTATAATCTTTTTCATGATTCTTGATATGTTGGTTTTCCATACCAGTTTCAGATTTATTGTGTTTTGTCATGTAAACTGAGTTTCTAAGGAATGATAAAGCTCCATCTACCCATCCTTTCATTTTTTCACCACCATTCAAAACAAACGGAGCTTCGTTTGTCTTACCTTTGAAATTATCAAAGAAGTTTTTAATCCTTTTTAATTGTTGGTAAGTTACAGAGTTTTGAGATTGTAGCTCTTGGTTTCTATTATACCCCTCGGTGTACTGATTTGCATTCTGAACCGAACTGAAAGAACTTTTCATGTGTTCTTTCATTTCATCAGGAAATTTCACCCTTTTATTATAAAGATCACTGTTCACTCTCGAATAATTTTATAATGTCGTTTTTTGACATACCGTTTTTCTTTGCTTGTTTAACCAAAGATTTTATATTCTTCTTGATCACTGAAAGTGATTCATTATCATCAGAATCTTTATCCTCTATTTGTTTTTTTACTACGTCAGATTTGTTTGAACTTTTGTTCTTCATTAAGATATCTTCAACAACCTTCAACATTTTTTGTCTTTGGATTTCTTCTATCTTTTCTTTCTCAGTAATTCTTTGTCTTACAAATGCACCTTTCTTTTTCTTCTTGTCAAGTTTGATAGTTTTACCCATCTCATCTGCTCTTTCAACTGCATTGTCCACACCCATTTTATCTAAAATCTTGATTGTTTGTGATGGAGTTTTACCTGAAGTTTCTTCATAACCAAAGGCTTTAGATAAATCCTCTTCACCGATTTCTTCAATTGACTCACCATAATAAACTCTGTATCCACGTGTGATTGGATCGTTTGTAATTGTTGCTGCTGGTACCGTTTGGTCCATAGTTTTCTTTGGGTGTAATTTAGGATCTAAAATTGGTACCTTAGAATTGGCCATTGATCCATCGGCAGTAACTAACTCTTCAATCTCACCTTTTAGTTCTTTGGTGGATTTAACTTTTTTTTCTTTAGCAATCTTTGATAGATGTTTTCTCACTTTATCACCGTGTTTTTTATCAAAGTCAACTTTCTCATCTTTTTTCCTGGCTTCGGACAAAGTAGTCTCTACTGAAAAATAAAGAGAATATTTATTTCCTTTATCTCTCAATAAGAAATAGTATGGATTCGAATACAGTTCTTGGTCTATGGCTATCATCCTCTTTTTTTAACTATAAATACTTTGAAGCGGGTATTTATCATTAATCATGGCTTATCAGAATATAAATCAATATAATTTCAGAAAGTGGTATCTCAAGCCTGTCAATGAAATAACAGACCTTTGTTTGGCTTCGGATGAAAAAAATTACAATGAAGAGGTTATCTTTTCACCGTATTTGATTGCCGAAACTTTCGGAGATAGACTACCTGTATATTTGGATCTAAATGATCCTAACTGTACACAACAGTTTAATTTGGAATATGGTGATTACAATCCTGATAATACATTGGTTTCCATTAACTATTACACAGGTTTATTTGATATAAGTTGTGCAACTGCATCAACAATTTGTGATGTTGGCTTGACAGGGATCGATAACGGTTTGGTTGACCAAATGACGGGAAAAACACTACATTATACAAATGGGTTTTTCTCGAATGAACACAAATTTGATAGATTACATGTTGACAGAAGAATGAAGTTCATTCAGGTTACGGGTAATACAAGAGCCAATCTACAATTCTCAGGAATATCTGCAGAAACATTGTACGAAATAGTATCTTATACCGGAACAACAACAGGGAGATATGAAGAGCTATACGGAGGGTTCTACCAAGGATTTTATAAATTGTTTGGTTATGACTACGACATTCTTCCCGAAAGAATGCATCAGGGATGGACTGCGGAATTTCTCCTGAAGCCGAGATTACAGAATGAATATATTCCAGGATCAGGGTATACTACTCTTAATCAGTACTATCCCGACAACAAAAACATATTCTTCTACATGGGTACCCGTGCCGAAGATAAATTTTATCACTTCGCCAGTGGACATCCAAAGTCTGACAGTGGTTATACGAGAGTAACTTCTGCTCTAACTCTGTGTGAATCGTGTTTATGTAATTCAGCCAACACCACAGACATACAACTTTGTAATGGAACAGAGTTACCAATTGATTTTAACTGTACAACGGTGTATCCACTTTCAGGATTTACAATAGGTCCGTTGGAGTGTTGTCATTCGGGAGGAACATCTTGTGGGTGTGAACACAAAATAATTCCTGATGAAGATGCGGATCCATTATTTGATTCAATGTCCAATGCATTAGCAGTTAAGTTCAGCGGTGACCCAAGTAATCCACGAATCTGTGTGAGAACTTTGGTAATGACGGGTGGTTGTGAGGTTACAGGTTCTTGTGAAACATCAGGGATAACTTACGTTACTGGTTACACAATTCACGAATATTGTTCACCAAAAGGAATTTGGGATGATTGTTCAGGGACGACATATAATACTCAAGAACATTGGGTACAAGTGGATGTTACTTGGAAAAGATACGAATGGTTGGATACATGTGACTTGGAATACTTAGGTGGTCTAGGTCAAATTACAACATTAGTTTATCCGCCAGGTCTCGAAGCCTACACTATTCCTATTATTGAGCCACCAATCACTCACAGTGGAATTACTATTCCAACTCAAGAAAAAGTTGTGTTGAATGAAAAATGGTTACAGACCGGTAAGTTTAGAAAGGGACAACTGATTATTTCAGTAAATGGTAGAAGATTCTTCGTTGTTGAGGACGTTGAGGAGATTATTCCAAGAGCCTTGAATACACCAAAACAAAGACAGGTTGGCGTACCATTCAACATGTCATGGGGAGGAGGTACACAAGGACTACACGAAAACCTAACATTTACGGCTTGTCCACAAACACTTTCAGGTTTGACTTATCAACAAGATCCTGAGTGTTTCCCAAATTACATTTTGAGTGGGACAAGTCTTTCAGGATTGACTACAGATATATTATTGGAAAGATATTTCGCAGGGACATTTGAAGGAGGAATATCGCAGTTCAGATTTTATATTGAGCCGTTGTCTCAACCAGAAATTAGACACAATTTTAACTTATTGAAATCGGCATTCTCAATGTACGATCCGGGATGCCCGAGCTGTGCAATACTTGCGGATGATTTCTATTATGAGGAATACTGCGGACAACCAACTCCAACTCCGACGTTGACCTTAACACCATCTAATACTCCAACCCTAACAACTACACCAACGACAACACCGACACCAACAGTCACAACTAACCTAACCCCAACACCAACACCGAACCCAACATCAACACCAACCAACACTCCAACAATAAGTGTAACACCATCTATAACACCTAGCCCAACTAATACCCCACCGAATGGACCTAACACTCTATTCATGGGATTTGATATTTTATAATATGGACGAGCAAATAAAAAATAAAATCGAAGAACTATTCCAATCCACACCAGAAGGTGTTGGTGTAATGTTAGGTAATAAAATTACTAACGGTGAATACACAGGAGAGGAAAGTATTGTCTTTACTGTAGAAAAAAAGAAACCTTTGTCAGATCTGACACCTGAGGAGATACTACCATCTGAAGTAGAAATTGATGGGAAGGTTTATAAGACTGACGTATTCGAGACAGGAGAAATAAAGGCTTTTGCTTGTCCTTCGAGTATATTAAATGCGTGTTATTCTTGGCAGTCTATACCACCTCAAAACAGACAAACAATAAGACCGTTGAAAGGAGGGGTGTCTCTTACATCTCAAAACTTACAGGGGTATGTGGGTACTTTAGGTTTTTTGGCGGTTGACACTGCAACAGGTGCTTTGGTTGGTATAACCAATAATCACGTTGTTATTGCGGACGCCTATTATGCCAATTTTAGATCTCCGACAGGTATTATACAAAACGAAAGTTCGGACAATGCTTATCAATCAGGTGATATCCAACCTTCACCATCCTCACTCAAAATTGGAGAAGTTTTAAGATATGTACCAATATCTGAACCACCAACTTACAATCAGGTCGACGGTGCGATGATATCGATTAGTCAATCCGTAATGTCAGATTCGGAATCTTTCAAACAATTGGGGTTATCGGGGACTTCAGTAATGCCTTTCGCAACAACAAGCGAAATAAATGCTTTGGTAGGTAATACTTTAGGATCAAGTAGTGGTAGATCATCGGGTGTAAAACAAGGTCCGTTATGTGGTTTGACAATACAAGGAATTAATTACGTCACAGGAGTATCGGGTTATAAACAACAGGGTACATCTACGGTGGCATATTTCAACAATTGTATTTCGTTCACAAGAGCTAATCCTGACTGTTTGTATCCAATTTATCCTGGTGATTCAGGATCTGCGTTGGTTGCAACGATTGGAGGTGTAGACAAGATAATCGGATTGTGTTTTGCTGGTGGAAATACAATAGGGATTGCAAGTAGAATAGATGAAGTTGCCTCTCAACTCGGTATATCCGCGTGGAATGGGACTACACCTGAGTTTGTTGATTTGACAACTAAGAAACTAGTTACGGTGGCAGGATTAAGTAACACTAAAACGATAACTTGTAGTGGTGATACACTATGGCAAGTTGGTATAATCAACGCAGTAAGAATTTGTTAAGAATGGGACAGATAAGGTACATAACAATATCAAGTGAAATATATGACGGACGCTTATGTTATGCAAAGTTTTTGGATAACAACAATCAGACTACTGACCTTGGGCAACAATTCTTATCATTTGAGTTTTCTACTGATGCTGACTATGGAACATGTTTCGTTTATGTACCTTCTGTTGATAACACATTTGTTGTAAACATTAGTGAAGAAATATGTCCAACACCCACTCCGACTGTTACCGCAACTGTCAGTCCAACACCATCAATTACCCCATCCAATACACCTACTGAAACGCCCACTACAACTCCAACAGAAACACCAACATCGACACCCACTGAAACCCCTACAAATACTCCAACAGAAACTGCAACTCAGACACCTACCACAACTGAAACACCGACTGTTACTCCAACAACAACACCAAGTGAAACACCTACGAACACACCTACGGAAACACCCACAAATACACCTACTTCTAGTAATACGGCTACTCCAACTCCAACTGAAACGCCTACACAGACACCTTCAAACACACCAACTGAAACGCCAACAAACACGCCTTCTGAAACAGAGACTCCAACACCTACGCCAACTGAAACGCCTACACAGACACCTTCAAACACACCAACAGAAACTCCTACTCAAACTCCAACTGTTACCGAAACTCCGACTGAAACACCTACTTCAACTCCTAGTGAAACTCCTACGAATACCCCAACAGAAACTCCAAGTCAAACACCTACGGAAACCGAGACTCCAACACCAACTCCAACTGAGACACTGACCGCAACCCCAACACCTTCAGTTACTGAAACACCAACTCAAACTCCAAGTGAAACCCCGACTAATACGCCAACCCCTTCAATCACAGCGAGTCCGAATCAGACACCTACAGCAACTGAAACTCCAACACCAACTATGACGGAGACACCAACCGAGACTCCAACAAATACTCCGACAACAAGTGAGACCTCTACACCTACACCAACTGAGACTGAGACACCTACGCCAACACCAACTGAGACACCAACACCTACGGTCACAAACACCACCACACCAACTCAAACACCAAGTGAAACACCTACAAACACTCCAACAGAAACAATAACGTCGACTCCAACACCTTCAGTTACCGCATCTCTAACACCTTCTAATACACCTACTGAAACCCCAACAAATACTCCTACCGAGACACAAACTCAAACACCTACTCCTTCTGTAACCGCTTCGATGACACCATCGAATACTCCAAGTGAAACTCCGACAAATACTCCTACCGAAACTGAAACACCAACCCCTACACCATCTGTGACCATGACTCAAACGCCATCAAACACACCTTCCGAAACTCCGACAAATACGCCTACTGAGACTGAAACACCAACTCCTACACCATCAGTTTCGCCAACCACAACACCTTCTAACACACCCACCGAAACGATGACACAAACCCCTACAGAAACAGTCACTCCTACACAAACACAAACACCAACTGAAACACCGACCCCTACTCAAACGCTGACGCAAACGCCAACTAATACAAACACATCAACACCGACTCCAACACTACCTGATGAAGGATTCTTATTACAGGAAAATTATTCTTTGATCCAACAAGAGGATCTATCAGGTATACTCATCGAGTTCCCTTCACCAACGCCTACAACAACTCCAACTGAGACACCAACAAATACTCCATCTCCTACGCCGACACCGGCATTGGTGACAACAGGTCTAATAATTCAATTGGATGCATATAGTTCAACAAGTTATCCTGGTAGTGGAACAACAGTCGTGAACATGAGAACACCAGGAACTTATGACCACACTCTTAATGGTGCAACATTTACAACGTTGAATACAATAAAGTGTTTCGACACCACAACAGGTTCTCAAAGGGTGGTTGTGAATGGGACTGGTCCTACACTTCCAACAACAGGTTATACTTACATTACTTGGGCAAGATTAGAACCAATAAGTCCTGCAGGATTTAGGACATTACTCTATACCAACTCACCAAAGTATACACCAATTACCGTTCCTGATAATTCAAATACATTAGGATATTGGGATAGCGCATTTAGAAGTTCAGGATATGATTTATCAGGTCAAACTAGTGTTTGGGTTCAATATGCGGTAGTCGGGACAAACTCGTCTCAAAGATTCTACATAAATGGTTCCGAAGTCGGAAGTCCAATTGCCTTTGGTGCTGGTGGAACAACGCATTGGGGTTGGGGTAACAATGATGGTGCTCTTCAGCCTTGGGGATATGTTGCCAACATGTATTTCTACAATAGACAA
>Ga0315901_10000332_pt1 | contig 70210 bp, 52 predicted proteins | sample LakEriMetagenome_10_FD_203761 | JGI IMG/M metagenome (GOLD analysis project Ga0315901, IMG submission 203761) | Freshwater fungal communities from buoy surface, Lake Erie, Ohio, United States - Buoy 2 MA116 | ecosystem: Environmental > Aquatic > Freshwater > Lake | place: USA: Lake Erie, Ohio... | reverse complement strand
CCTTAAGAACCCCATAAGGAAAGGACATATAAAGAAAGAATGTAAATGAGATTAGAAACAGAGCGGTCATAGCCGCAATCGTTTTAGGGCTTTTCATATTTCACCTCTTCAACCCGCAGGCGCTAAACCGCGAGCTTTCAGTGTAACTTCAAAAAATAACTTCGTTCCCACCGCTCGAATGTCGATATCTTGAACGCGCACAAACCCCTCTCCTTTTTCTATTTCAACAATAAAATTCAAAAGCCTAGGGATCGAGATTTTTGAAAGTCGAACATCTGCTTTGACCTCTTGGAATTTTGCTCCTAAAGGATTATCAGCAGGCAACGGAGCGCGACTTTCAGAGATGTCAGAGATCTGAACTCCCTGTTCGTTAGCTATTTTTTCGAAGTATGGCTTGATTCGCACAGAGCCCGCTCCACCTAACGCATCTGATAAATTTTGAAAACGCTTATCTTCTCGCAGATAGTCAGCCTTCAACTCCTTGATCTCATACAAGGCATCAAATCGCCTGTTCAAGTCACGATTCAAAGCATTAATTTGGCTAAAATACAGCGCCAAAAAGGAAAAAACGACAAGCCCGAGCACTGCTATACCCCCGCCGATAACAGCATTTCGCTGAGGTGGTTCTAGCTTGTAAAAGGTGTCAACCAACAAATCAATATTTTCATTATTGGAACCGAAAACTTTTTTACGAAGCTCTCCGGTAATATTCGCCCAGCTACTTTTTATTTTTTCCTGAATGTCCTCAAACGCGCTCATCTTGCTGTCCCCTAACCTTTGCTAGCCTGACTTTTGGACTTATAAGACATTTGAAGTTCAAAGCTAATGATCTTGTTATCAGTGCCAGGTTTACCACCCGAACTTTTTTCTTCGAGATCACTTATACCTTGAGCTTTCTTTAGGGCCTCTTTGATCGCTTCAACAGAAGAGTAACCATCCGTCTCCGCTTTAAGTTGAAGTCGACCACCAGGCTGGCCGGAGACACCTGTAAATTTATAGAATGTGACATCGATTTTGACGGTTTTAGGAATAGCACTACTGATGTCCTGCAACATTAAAAGCCCCGGAGCAGTGCCCGATGATGCCATAAACTGATCCACGGCGTCTCGCCTAGCCGAAATTTCCTTTTGTATCGCTGTTCGCACCTCGGATCTGAACTTCGAAAATTCCTGCTTACCCTGAGGCTTCTTGCGAGGCAATGAAAGTGTGTTGTATTCTTTCGCGTACTCTTTCTCGAGCTCAGCTATCTGACGATTATAGATAAAGCTTCGCACACCATAAGACAGCATGAGAAGTAGCACAGCAATTCCAAGAACCTGACCAGCAATCTTGCCGATCTTCATGATCTGAGCGTAGTTTTGCACGTAGGCAAACTCACCTTTGCGGAGATTGATCTGCGAATACCGCTTTGCGCTCACGACGGATCGCATGCCAATCGCTACACTCTGCGGCATGACTAGCGCTTTATCAGCCAAAGCCTCATCAATCTTCAGGTCAGTGGCTTCAAGTCGATTAAGATATACAGGAATACCAAGCTGCTCAGTCAGATACATATCCAAATTTTTAATCCTTGCAGTGCCGCCTGAAAGGAATATTCGAGATATCTTAGTTTTGTCCCATGTTTTGAACGCATAGAGGGTTCGTCCAAGATCTTTGACGATTGCATTGCAGGCCAAAGTCATACGCTCAGCAGTCTGTCTGTCTTGAACTGGAAGATCAACGCCGGCATCGCCGTCACATATAAGTCGGCTGACGCGATGCTTCACATCCTGTGCCTCAGCGATCGAACACTCAAGATCCCTCGACAGAAACTCGGTGAGATAGGCCCCACCGATATTTATGGAGCGAAACATCTTAAGTAGGCTGTTTTGGACAATACAGACAGAGGTCTTTTCGTGACCTATATCAACCATTGCAACGCACTCATTAGGCTCAATCCGCAAGTACGGCGCCAAATTATAAAACGACAAACTATCAACATCGATAAGCTTTGGATCAATATTGACGTGATGTAGATGATCAAGAAAACTCTGCAAAAACGTTTTCCTGGTCATCACGACCATGACTATCGTACGCCCGTCGGCAGCAGTCCCAAGAATCTGATGATCGACGATCATATCTTCAAGATTAAATGGAACCGCATCCTCCACCTCAGCCATGACCGCCATGCTAATTTTGCGCGGATCCGCAAAGCCCACCGGCACGATGCGACTTGAAATATACTGTCCCGGCATTGCCGTTAAGATACGATCAGCTTGAAGATTGTTGTCTTTGAAAAGCTGCTCAAGGCATTGTGCCAAAAGTGCATTTCGGTCTGCATCTTCATGAATCGGCATGGGTAATTCATGGAAACTTTTTATTTGGTATGACTTAAACGAATTTATAATTTCAACGGCTTTGATTGAGTAACTACCGATATCAAGCCCTATTACTTTTTGCATAAATGCAAAGACCTCTATTAAAGTAAATCCGTAACCCTAATTGTCGCATTTTTGTGAGTAAAAACCAAAAGTTGAAAAGATTGGACTAATGCATCCTGAAAAAATTCAGAGTCCAAGGGGCCATGGAAGGAGATGCTGCTAATTGATTAGGCGTTGTCCGCTGTATGACATATTCTAAAATTCTTGTCTGTTCTCCAATGATTCCCTTGGCTTTTATCCTAAACGCTCGTGACTCAGTTGTAAGCCACGAGCCGCGGTCTGAGGGGCCACCCTTGGCATCAACGCGATAATTAAAAAGGTCCCCTAGAAGTGACTGTAGATCTCCATCACTTGATGCCAATCGCCCATTTGTCTCAACGAGCTCCTGATAGCGTTTTATAAATTTCGCCATAGCATCGGGAGTATTCAACTCTCGACCAAACATACACCTAAGCGCCTCCTTGGGCATCGTGTTGATATTAAGCTTAAACGAATTTTTACTGGTTAGATCAGGGAATGGCCACGCAGTCATGTAGGGACTGTAGTAAGCATGAAGCTCAGAGGTCCAGCCCTCGATCATAAGTAGCTCGTCAATAGAATCCAGAGGGGAATTCTTAGCCTTAAAAGGGGGCTTGCGTTTAGCATAGGGTTCGTTTTCTTCCGTGAATCCGCTACCAGACTCAGCCACCGCATTTTTATCAACCCAATCTTTTATCCTGCGAACAATTTCAGACGGCTTTACATCTTTTTGTCGATTAAATTCTTGCTCAACAGCTGTGCACGTCATCAACGCCTCAAGCTGCATGAGAATAACATTACACTCTGCCTGAGATTGATAGCATACGTTGGGATTAATCTTGCCGGTTTCATCAACGACACTAATTCCAAGCTCACCACCAAGTAATTTAAGCGAATCAACGACCTTGGCATCAGCCAGACCGGTAAGACCAAATGCTGCGGCAAACTTATCAGCTTCCGATAAATCTAACGCTGAGTCGAACGGAAAAACTGCGCCTAATTTATCCCAGAGAGGTCCAATTCCATCTTTCATAACCTTCATCGATGGATCGCTACCCAACTGCAATTGCAGCCCGTAATCAAATAAATTCAACCATAGCGCCCAATTTATTCCACTTTTTGCGACATACTCGGCTCTAATATTATCTCTCTGCGCTGACACGCGCGCTAAATTTACAGTTGCTGAAACTATAAAGTCAGCTGCAAACATCATCATAATCGAAATAATCATCATAGCAACCATCAGTGCCACACCCTTTTGTTGCTTGGTATGGTCGTTTTTTTCCTGCTCCGCGACAGGAAAGAGCCACATGGTGCTAGGCTTTAAATTTGAAAAAAATTTCTTCATCAAAACCATCTCACGGTGTTAGATCCTTGTTTCAACTCTTTCATGCCACGCGCTTGCTGTATGGACACAATAGTCTGTAGGAGCACCACATTGTTGTCGCTTGTCATCTCGTCTTTTTTTTCTTCGGGTAAATCCTCATCCTCATTCCAAGTCTCTATCTCAATCTTGACCATGGCTGGCAACTTGTCTCGCCACTCGCCGCGCGAGCTGTCCCATCGATCCGTAGACCAGTCATCACCCCGCCAGGGACTTATACGAAATGTCTTAATGTTCTTCGCAAAGACTCGCATCGGGGGGTCTTCCTTGAGATCATCGCGGTTAGCAGACATCACTCCGCGGTACAAGTCGCGTCGACCAGGCGTGTTTTTTGAATCTCTAATCTCATAGACCACATAAGCGGTATCTCCCACCGGAGCACCTGGCTCGCCCTGCACATTACCAGTGATAGTCATTGCCAGTTTGTCGCGATCAGAACTTCGATCAATCCTAAATATGGTTTTGAACTTTCGTTCAGAACCGCCGCGCGGCGTATCGTTCAGCCCGACGACAAACGCATGTTCAACATCCCAAGCGACTTTTGATATAACTGCGCTTAGCCTGTGGGTTATACGACCTTCCCGCGCCAGAGAAACCTTCAAATCAATCGATGATCTTAGCATGGTCGTAATTGTAATGATCAGACCAAGTAAAATACTGATGGTTATCATGACTTCAAGTAATGAAAATCCAGCTGTATCATTGCTGTATTTTTGGGGGATACGTCTCAACCTGACTCCTTGATCTTGAAAACTAATAAACTAAATTTAATTAGGTGATACCGGGGGAGGTTGTGGCGGTGGCAGCGGCGCGTTTGAAGGCATCGAACCGGGCCTGTCTTGATTGTTTGTCTTCGGCGCTTTGGCTATCAAAGGCGTCAGGGTACCTTCCAGTTTCTTTGTATCCGTGATAATCATCGCGAGGTCCACGCTAGGCCTACGCGCACCCTCCGCCCAAGATACTGATACGTTTGCCATCCAGATTGGCTGTTCACCAACTGCTGCTTCAATCATTCCTTTGACTTGTTCCAGCATGGCGCTGACGTCACTTTTCCCGCCCGATTTGTCGTCATCGCCCGAATCACCGATAAGCCCTCCACTAACCACCTTAAACATTAAATCGAGCGCATTAGGCATTGGTTCAATCGTCATGGAATACTGAAAATCGGGGGCATCGTCAAAAGGGCGATCCTTTTCATTTGTTGCGAGGTCTTTTAACGGAGTCCGCCAAGACGCCTGATACTCAACTTGCGCCATCAGCCGCTTGGCCAGATAACTAGCTTGCATAGCTTTACGACTGTAGTCAGCAAACGTAATGGCATTTCCATGCACGCCGCTCACCTCTATCATTAGATATGCGATCAAGGAAACCGCAACGACCGTCTCGACCATCGAAAAGCTACGTTCCCCAGGCCGATCGGATAAGGACGTCGATCTTTTACCACGAGGTCTTAATATTTTTTCAGCCAGCCTCATCTTCCAGATCATGAACATCGATCTCCGCCGCTCCACTTGTCACATCAGCCTTTCCCAAAAACGGCCATGTAGTAACAGTGTAAGGCTTTTGGGTTTCATCAACTATCATCGTGTCACTTTTGAAAGCAATTGTAATAAAAGCCTTCTCCACATATCCAGCCGGAAAAAAATAAATGAACGCCCGACCCGATTCCCCCAGATCAGCTAGCACTTGCTTTTCTTGGTGATGCTCAGCCTGCATCTCTGATATCAGGAGGTTCGGGCCCACAGTCCTATCCTGCCATTCAAGACTCTCAACACGTTTCCATGTAGGCCCTTTTGCTGCACTGCGGTTTTTCAGCAAAGGGGACTCGTTACTACCGACGATGACCTCACCGTCATCGTCTCGGACAGGCTCACCTGCGATAGATTCATAGTCTTTGGTTGTCTGGTCGAATTCGTCAGACCGAAGCTTTTCCTCTTCCGGCGTTGGGTCTCGACCACCCTTGCCATCGCCCAAAATCTCAACTGGCCTGTCTGACTCTTCCAACCAGTATTCACCCGTGGCCAGAACAAAAGACATTCGGTACGTTTTGTTCGTCAAAACAGACAAGTCGTAGGCAGCTCTGATGTCGTCAGCAACTCTTTGAACCTTGTTAGCAGCATCAGTGCCCGTTCTTAGCGATAACTGCGGCGCTACAAGTATATATAAAAATGCAATGAGACCAATAACGACCGCAATCTCAATCATCGTCAGCCCAGATTCGTCACCAAAATAACGATTTTCGGCAGGCGTGATTTCTGAGGAATTCATTGCGACTTTTCGCCACCTTTGGGCTCTGGATAGACGATGTCATCCGCAGTGCCCATCTCCTGATCTATACCACTCGACGTGATTTTAAAGGTTCGCCCATCTGACTCATATCCGTATGGATTCTTCCATGGGTCGACAACTTTATTTTCTTCGGTATAGGGGCCGCGCCAGTTCTTGGCGTCACCACCTGGGGGCGTAAGCAACGCGTTAAGACCCTGCTCGGTTGTAGGATACTTGTTATTTTCAAACTTATATCGGTCGAGGTCTGTTTTAAGCAAACTCATGCCGCTTCGCGCTAGATCTTCTTTTGCACGTTCTGCATTGCCCATAATATTGCGCGCCAAAAAAGCCATCAACATGGCAATCAGCGACACGACAATCATGATTTCAATCATGGACATACCAGCTCGACCCGACCTTTCGAAAGGTAGCATCAGTCGATTGGACCAGACTTTTACAGCTCTGTTAAAAGCAGAAAATTTTATCGTGCAATTCATGTCGACTCCTTGAAAAATTCTATAAATCGAATTCTAACGTATTTGATTCATAATAGAAAGCATTGGAACCATCAAAGCGCCTAATATCCCGGCACCGCCAACAGTCATAAAAATGACCATGAGCGGCTCAATCAAACCAATAGTTGCCTGAACCTTACGCTCAACCTCAGCATCATAGGCTACCGCGACGTGACCTAACATTTCTTCTAGTTGACCTGTTTTCTCACCCGTCATAATCATGTACGTCACCAATGGTGGGAACAATTGGGATTTTTCAATACTTTGCCCAAGACTTTGACCTTCCTGGACCGCCACCCGTGCCTGTTCCAAAGCTTCCGAGATCAAGGTGTTTGAAATAATATTCCTTGTGATTTCCAAAGCACCCAAAATAGGAACACCTGACGACAACAATGTGCTTAATGTTTTTGTAAATCGCGAGACATTGATTCTCATCACAATCCCGCCAAAGAAAGGCATACTCAAAGCATTTTTATCAAAGGTTCGTCGCCCGCTCGGAGATGCATACCACTTTCTCCCCAAATAAACTGCGAGTGCAAGGCCGGCTATTATCAAATACCACTGCGTTTGTAAAAACTCAGACAGCCCGATCAGAGCCTTGGTATACCATGGCAATACAACTTTCATGCTTTTGAAAATAGCCTGCATTTTCGGCACAACGGCGATGAACATTAATCCAGTAATACCAAGCATTGCACAGATCATGATCGTAGGATAAGCCATCGCACTCTTAATCTCGCCCTGGATCTTAACTTGATACTCAATAAAATCTGCAACACGTGTTAGAACCAAGCCAAGCGTTCCGGACGCCTCACCCGCTTTGACCATGTTAATATACAAACGGTCAAAGATAGTAGGAAAGCTGCTTAAGGCTTCATGAAGAGACTTACCCTCAGAAATCTGTTCTTTTATGTTACTGAGAGCGTTTCGCAGAACCTCATTTTCCACCTGACTACAAAGAGCTTTCAGCGTCTCGTCGAGGGGAAGATGGGCACTCTGCAGGGTAGCAAACTGTCGCGTCATAATCGCTAAATCGGACGACTTTACACCCGTACCAAAAAGAGGTTTGGATTTTTTAATTTTATCGAGCGCAACTTCCTCGCTCATCTCTGATACGAGAATTTTATCTCGCATCTTGAGCTTTTGACGCGCGGCTTTTTGCGACTCCGCTTCGACAGAACCCTTTCGGGATGCTCCCGTCTTGGAATCATAACCCTTGTAGCGGTAGACCGGCATCTAAATAAACCCTTTCGTGAGCCCGCACCCTTTACGCGTCGAGCGCCTCAAAGTCATCGGCCTGAGTATTCTGCAGAGCTTCGTCAAGTGATGTCAAACCTACTAAGACTTTCTTTACAGCTGCCGCTCGCAGGGAAACCATTCCTTTATCAACGGCAGCTTTCTTAATAACCTTGCCATCCTGAGTACGAGCGATGACGTCACGGATCTCGTCATCAAACACGAGCAGCTCGTAAACACCCATCCTATCTTTATAACCAATCCCCTGACATCGATCACAGCCGCCACCGTTTTTGTAGATTTTACGATCGCCCAACTGCTCGCGGGTAATTTCCATCATATTGAGCTCGCGATCAGAGGGAACATATGCCTCACGACAGTGAGTGCAGAGCTTCCTCAAAAGCCGGGTAGCCATCACGCCGAGCACAGCTGATGTAATTTGAAAGGGCTGAATGTGGAAATCCATAAGACGTGTAACAGTCGATGCTGTATCATTGGTGTGAACCGTACTTAAAACCAAGTGACCCGTCATTGACGACTGAATCGCTATTTGGGCGGTCGTAGCATCTCGAATCTCACCAATCATGATAACGTCCGGGTCTTGCCGCAAAATAGAGCGAAGGCCTTCGGCAAACCCCATCCCAACCTTGTCGTTCACCTGGATTTGACCAACACCCGAGAGCTGATATTCAACGGGATCTTCGATCGTGAGAATATTAATATCACTCGTGTTGATGTGCATAAGACCAGCATAAAGAAGCGACGTCTTACCACTACCCGTCGGACCGGTCACAAGAATAATGCCATGGGACTGCTCTATGAGAGCCGTCCATTGCTGATAAATCTCGGGATCAAGGCCCATCTGATCGAGTCTCTTGGTTCCAGAAGACTTATCCAAGAGACGCATGACAATTCGTTCGCCGTGCGCTGTAGGCAACACAGAAAGACGTACATCTATCTCTTTTCCAGCGACCTTAATGCTGATACGACCGTCCTGGGGTACGCGTTTCTCAGCAATGTTTAACTTGCCCATGATCTTAACGCGCGATGCCAGAGAGTTTCCGTGTCTCCTAGGAATTTCCATTTTGTCTTGCAACGCTCCGTCGATCCGGAAGCGGACCATAATTTCTGACTCATAAGGCTCGATATGAATATCTGAAGCTTTCTCTTTAACAGCCCTGGCAAGCAGTCCATGAACCAGCTTAATGATTGGTTTCTCGTCATCTGAACTTTCCAGAAGATCTCTTGCCTGGTCTAAATCTTCATCAGCATTTACATCAGGAACATTAAGCTCATCGATAACTTTTTGGCTACTGTCACTCGAGCGTTCATAAACGCGGTTGATCGCATTCTCAATCTGGCTAGTACTAGTCACAACCATACTGATATTCGCAGAAATTATTAATCTCAAGTCATCTAGCGGGAAAATATTCAAAGGATCGGCGACTGCCACGGTGACGCTGAAATCGTCACGCGCAACTGGCAAAATTTTATTATCCCTACAAAAGTTAATGGGAATCGAATCAACTAAAGCTGGATCGATATCGTTAACCGGAAGACGATTATAATAGGGCAAATCGAGTTGATGGGCCAAAGCTCTTAGGACGTCTTCCTCGGTGGCAAGATTTTTCTCCATCAAGATCTCGCCAAGCTTGGAGCCATCCTGCGCAGACTGAGACTTCAGGGCATCGTCCAACTGCTCCTTGGTGAGGCTGGTAGACTCAATCAGAATCTCCCCTAAGGTTTTTTTTGCCATTTTTCTAAATGGTACAGACGGCAGATTACTCCACCGCGTTCCCTCGCTCTCGGCGCTGCTAGATTCTTTTTTTGACTGTTCGGCCATGTTGAACGTCCATTCAGATAAATCAGTCTACGGGCGGTGGTGGTGGCTCATCAACCATCGGGGGCGGCTCTGGGGGCGGGAAGTCGCCGGGTTCCCCCATCGGAGGCGGAGGCGCATTAACCGGAGGAGGCAGAGGTGCCACGCCCGGGCCGCTATCGCCACCTCCAGGCCCGCCTATGGTTGCATTCATGGGGACCGGTGTCGGAGACGATAATTCCGATTTCTTATCCTCACCCAACGGCGCAGCCGGCTGATCTTCTCTTAAGTAGCTGGATCTCACTTCTTCGCGTCGTTTGCGCTCATCTTCATCAAGAGGATCTGGAACGTATTTTCCATCTTCTAACTTTGGAAGATGAGAGTAAAAACGATCTTCGCGGAAGCTGCTTCCGTACGCGTACTCAAGATATTCGTCACGTTCTTTGATTTTTGACTCATATATGGCAGCCAAGTCATCCGCTCCATGTACCACATGCGGTGTCAAAAATATCATTAGATTACTTGTTTTGTGTTGAACATCACTATTACGGAATAACCAACCCAAAATCGGGATATCACCCAAAAGCGGTATTTTCTGGAATGTCTCTTCATCGCGGGTTTGAACCAGCCCACTAATAACGACCGTCTGACCATTTTTGACAGTTAAATGCTGACTTGTCGTTCTCGTCTTTTTATTGGGGCTACCGCTATTCGGATCAATGCTTGCGGTACTGGCCTCAATATCTACTTTCATAGTTACATAATTGGAGTTGGAGATGTTTGGCTTGATGGCTAGAACGTAGTCGGCGTCTTCTTTTTCAAACTTAGTCGAACTGGTGCCGCTCGTTGCATTTGTATCCGTAACCTTAAAGAAGATTTTTTCACCTACCTTAATTTTCGCCTCTTCGTTATCAGCAGTCATTATGTGTGGGCTTGACAGCACTCGCGTGTTGGCGTCGCTCTTAATCATCTTTATTAGAGCACCGGGCGAGAAGCTACCTAAACCAGGAACAGTCACAGTTTTTCCTGATAAAATTCCAATGGTCATGTCATTTGCGAACGTTGAAGCTGCCTCTTTAAGAGCTGCGGGGTTGCTTTGCGTGCTGGTTCCAGCGGCCTGCGTTACAAGCAGAGGCGCAAATTTTTGACCCTGCCACGATGTGATAACGGGGTTTTGACCCGATTTGGCGCCACCAAATATCGAGGTTCCAAATTGAAAACCATTATTGATCGAGAGATCGAGAATATCCGCCTCAACAAATACCTGACTACGGCGAATATCGAGCTTTCGCAAAATACTGTTAACTGCCTGATAAGACGATCTACTACCAGTGATCAAAAGGGAATTTGAAGACTCATCGGCTGTGATTTTAACATTATCATCGAGCTCTGCCGCTGTCACCGAGGTAGCCGCACTCCCGGAAGCCCCCGGCGCCTGACCAGGAATATTGACAGGAGGAGCGAATGACGGTGATCGCTTCTTCCCACCTTGAGCGAGCGCCGAAAGAGTACTTGCCACTTTTTTTGCATCCGCGTAATCAAGTGGTCGAACGTGGATTGAGGACTGGCGACTTGGATCGTCTAGCTCAATATCAAATTTTTTGATCAAGCTTTGAACATCAGCAATCGTCCTCGGCGGCCCAAACACAATCACTGAATTGGTACGTTCATCTACCATCAGCTTGAATGAACCATAACTTCCGCCACCTGCGCTGTTAGCTTTCAAGATTTCACTAACACGGTCATTAATAGTCTTCGCGTCAGCATAACGAATTGGAACAAATTGTACTTGGGGCTGTTGACCCTGAACATCGATAAGCTCAAGAATGTCCAAAATTCGTCTGACTTTATAACCACTGTCACTAATAATTAGGGTGTTAGTCTTCGCATAAGCCACCATGCTATTTGCGGTAACAATTCCGCTCAGGGTGGTTTTTATGCTCTGCGCATCCACGTACTTCAACGGAATGATCTGAGTAATTATTTCATCTGTTAACGGCGTCCATTTAGATCCAAGAAACGTTCTCAAATTACCCTTAACTGCAGTACTAATTGGTACGATTTTTAGTATTTTTCCCGTTTCAACCGTTGTCAGACGAAGCACATTTAACGCAGACAAAAAGGCTTGGTATGCCTCCTCTTTCGTGACTCGTCTAGGCGAAATAATCTGGATCTTACCGCTCACGTTGTTATCTAGAATAACATTTTTACCAGTCCAGAGAGCTACAGCTCGAACAATGTCGCGGATTTCGGTTTTCTCAGGAAAATCCATATTTACCAGTTCTTGCCCTGCTGGAATTGAGTCTGCGCCTTTCTTTTCCTCAATCACAACTTGGGCCGTATCCGGTGCAACTTTGGTAGCAGTCGGTGGCTTTGTCACGGTGCTTTTTCGGTTTGCAGATTTTTTACCCGCACGCGGCTTTGCCGGAGGCGCAGCTTCCATTGAAGCTTCTGGTGACGACGCCGGAGGCGCTACCGTTTCATCTGCCACAGGAGGGGGCGGAGGAGGTACCATCTGCTGCTCAGGCGGTGGAGGCGGAGGAACTACTGGTTGACCAGAAGGCTCCTGAGCCATTAATACCCGACTGCCAGACGCCACGAGCATAGTTATTATGCTCAAGCGGATGAGCCGTCTTTTATTCTTGCATGCCATAAGCTCCACCTTTCCCATGCCACTTCTTATAAACCTAATTCTATCACTTAATACAAAAAAAACCTTTATTTGATCCGAACAGTTATCGACTGGGGCGTCTCCCCACCGCGCAAGAGTTGAATGCGAACATCTTTTTCGTCCTGAAAGGCTTGGTAGAGAGCAAACCCCTGCTCAGCCTGCTTCATACTAACCTCATTGACCTGTGTAATGACGTCACCGTTTTGAAGGCCGATACGAGCAAACAAGGTTCCACCCTTTATCGCGAAAATCTTAAAGCCGCTAATCCCACCACTCTGTGTTGGATTAGGCACAAGACGGGCCGCGTCTACAATTTTACCAAATCCAGGACCCAATTCACCTTCCACATAGGACGCATCCAATACTATTTCCGAGCCGCCAGTTCCGGCACTGTTTGGCAAAGAACTAAAATCACCCGAAGGAGGCATTCCAAGTCCATCAGTTGCGCCCGTCTGCGAATCTTTATCCAAGTTGATACATTCTTTGACCCCGCCGTTGTTTATAATTATTTTCTGGCGTTCCACAGCGGCCACAACTGCCTGCTCGTTGCCATAAATCGCATCACCCACTCTATAGATATCAGCTTCGGAGTAGCTTTTATCTCTCACGGTTGCTAGGGATTTAAACCGATCTCCAATAAATATCGTACCAAGAAGCTCAATCGGAAGTGTTGTATCGACACAAGGCGAGTCAATATCAAAACGGGCGAGTGCACGCTCTCCGTCAGCGCCGAGTTTTTCCTCTGGAAATTTTCCATCACTATTGAATATGTTTCGATCTTTTATGATTTTCTGAAGATCGCGCAGGTTCGCCATCACTGGTCGCTCTAGAGCTAAAGCATCACTTCCACCACTGCGGAGCGCCGCTACGGACCTCGTGGATATGGTACTTTTAACCATTTTTTGAGCGAGCAGCCCACTCACTAATGATGCAAGCAAGTAGGCCGTCGCAAGAGGCGCCAGGATAATAAATAGACTGCGCTCAAGCTTTTCAACACCAAGCCCAGCCAAGCTTCGAAAAGCATTCTTGATCCGCGGCATAACTGCAGCAACCTTGACCTCTAATGCTGTCGGAGTGTCAGTCATCTACTAACGCACCTTCAAATTAAGCGTGATTCTCGCCCCGTTCCGATTTAGCTTTATATCGACTTCCGATTCGTTACGAAATGATTGGAGAGTTTTTATTGATTGACCTGCATCTGTCAAAACAACACCATTAATTTCCTCAATCACATCGCCGTTTTGAATACCAGACTTATCCCAAAAACTATTTTTTTTGATTCTGTCCATTCTCCAGCCCCTCAGTACACCATCGATCATATTAGGACTGGCTTTCGCATCTTGTAACACGTTAGCGAACTCGGTCGACAGCAAACGTGATTTGTATTCGCTGGTCATCTCTATACTTGATCCCTTGCGCTCGAAACCTTCCTCTTTAAAATTTTCGGGCGGCAGATCGGTCGCATAACCACCGGGCACCGAACTGTCGCCAGAGGATGCGACTTTTTTTCCACCGCCTTTTCTGGTAGATCGCCGCAGCTCCACTTCCTCGATTTGCGCGAACTCCTTGCGACCCATGTTATCTATAATGATCATGTCCCTCTGAATCTCGAGTAATTTAGCTTCAGGGCTCATCTGATCACCGACTAAAAACGAATTTATGCTACGGTTTTGGGTGTTCTCTACCATCGCAATCCCATTAAATGGATTACCTCCGTAAATAATACCGATGACTCTAATAGGGAGCTGGGTCTTAGCCATCTGAGGACCAGTTGCATTCGGATCTGTGTCCCCCGTCAGGCCTTCAGAGTTAAATATGTTTCGCTCCAGAATCTTAGTCACCGCAATCTTAGCCGCCGTTTCTGATGGATGAATGAGTATTGTCTCGCTCGCCAGCACTGGCGGATCTTGGAACTTTCCTGTTTGCCCAATGAAAAACCAACCAAGAATTGCACTTGATACGGACGCAAGAATAAAACTAACGATTAGACCAAGAATCGCTGCCCGCCAAGGCCAGGCACGAACTTTGTCAAAATAATCAGAAATCACGTCAGTTGTTAACACGCCTAAACCTTCCCTTGGGGCCGCCAGCTAGAAAATCGCCCTTGAGATCTCTCAATCAAACCTTCAATCATCAAAATATCTTTGAGATGATGCGCAGCCATTTCCGGAGTAACAAACGAACCATCCATCACGACATCTGCCAATTCAAACCATTGGCGACGTTCATCGATCATTTTTTGAACCCGAGCCTGAATCATATCTCTTCGAACCTCATGGCTTTCCTCGGACATTAAATCCTTGAATAGAGGTCTTTTCTCCATTTCCGATATGCGTTTGAAAAGACGTCTAGCAATCTCCGAGGGAGACGACTGGACCCACACTATGGGCCCGATGAGACGAGCGTTACGAACTGACTCGTCTGACATTAGAGCGCCTCCACCAATCGATACTACATGACTACGAACACCTTGCAGAGATAGCATCATAGATCTCTCCCGCTCCCGAAACGCATCCTCACCGTCCTGCGAAAAAATATCCGTAATGGCTTTCCCTGAAGATTTCTCAATCAATTCATCTAAGTCGACAAAGCCAAGACCCAGAAGTTTTGCAAGTTGACGGCCTACTGTGGATTTTCCACTGGCACTAACTCCTGCCAAAACAACATTGCCAAGTTTATTACGCGAGCCAGAGTCATCGCGATAAAATGGATTATGATCGTTCAAATCTTAACGCCTTCGATAACTTTAATTTCTAAGTTCCGATTATTATTATTTTAAGGCATGAATTTAAAAACGCGAAAGGCAGAGCTTGCCGATATTGGCAATCACCCGCCTTAATTAGAATTTTTACCTACTATTTTTGTTTTCGCCAAAATCTTGTCTATCGTTTGACACTGACTAAGGCCGCGATGTCATCGCCACCCCTGGATGGGATCTTCAGCATGTAGCGACGAGGAAACTCCCCTCCCGCACGGATAAAACGCCACGTGATATCAGGGTTATAATCAATAATTGTACTGGTAGATAGCCGGTACTTCCTCTTCACCTCGGCTACTGTCATACCACCCACTCGAACCTGCTCGAAGCGAAGCGGCTCAGCAGAGACCACCTTGGGAAACACCTTATCGGCATTGTTCAGGGACTCGAGGAGTCCGAGGAACCCTGCGTAGAAGTTTTTAGAAGCAAATCCAAAGTTACTACCTCGGTATTTATTAATTAATACGACGATGTCTTTAGTGCCTTGTTCTCTCATTGCCCGGGATATCCCTCCCACGCCATGATTGTAAGCTGTTATAGCCAATGGCCATTCACCTAGAATTTTATAATTCAGCGCCAAAAGTTTTGCCGCCGCACGACTCGCTTTTATGGGATCATTACGCTCATCGATATCCGGTGAGACAATCAAATAGTCCCTACCAGTTTCTGGCATGACTTGGTAAACACCGCTCGCCCCAACTTTACTTACGGCTCGAAGGTTGAATGACGACTCAATAAAGGCGATTCTGGCAAGCTCTGGCATCAACCCTTGTCTTTTGAACTCTGACTCAGCATGAACAAGATATCGCGGTGCGATTTCGAGCCCTTTAGCTATATATTCTCGCTGACCCCGCTGCACCCTTAAACTGGAGGCAGCAATTTTAAACTTACGTTTGTCTTCTATGTGTCCAAATAGATTGTAAACCCTTTTTTCTGAAGGGGTCAAAGTGGCCAAATCAGCTGGCCTCATATTGGAAAACTTGAGAAGCATCTGTCGGTAATGATTTCTTCGTGCTTGCATAGTTGGACGCATCATGCGTTCACGGGATTTTTCACTGATGTCTTTTAGACGCGAACTGTCGTGAATTTCTAAAACAATCTCTGGATACTCCGCGACATGGAGTACGTTCTGATTTTTAGACCACAAAGAGTACACCCGCCTCCAAAAATGGACGCGTCTAGCAATAGATTGCGGGACAGATATATTTTCCGATATACGAAAACCTTTCCCATCTTTCTCAAAAGCCGACTCCGAACAGCCTAGATACTGCAAATCAATCTGACCCCGTCCCCCAACGCGAATAGGCAAACATTCATCGCCTCGAGCCACTGACTTTGACATTCGCGTGAATATCTCTGTCTCTCGATTCATTTCCGCAGAGATGATTGGATTAAGGGGGCGTCGAGCTTCAAACTCACCCATCCTAGCTTGAACCGCCAAAGCGGCCAGCCCTCCAAGACCTACCAATGAGACCAAAAAAATTCTCACATCCAACTCCGTAACGACGAACACACAACAACAGCTAGCCCTTGTGGGGCAGGCGTGACACGCCTGACGGGCTTATATAAGCAACACCTATGCCGACGGAACCTGTTGAAATTACGTGCCCTACATGCCGCCTAACCTATAAAGTGTCAGCTTTCTGACACTCTGGCAGGCGCTGCGACGAGGGCTTAGAATATGAGGTAATAGTGTGAAATTTTCACGGAGGATCTTGCCATGGGTAACACCAAATACAACGGCGCGCAAAAAGCGGCTATTTTGATGCTATCCTTTGGCGAAGATATTTCGGCCGAAATTTTCAAGAATATGACCGAATTCGAAATCAAACGAATCGGCACAGCAATGAGTCGACTCGGGCGGCTCGACCAAGATGTCGTTGATGAAGTTATGAATGAGTTTTACGGCATATTGCAGCAAAACAAGAAATTCTTTTACGGTGGCAATGAATTCACCAAAAAAGTTATTGGGTCAGCGTTTAAGGGCGGCGAAGCTGACAATCTAATCGAACAACTGGCCCTGGGATCAAACGCCAACCTGAATGCGTTAGAGTTGATCGATCCAAAGACCCTCTCAAATTTCATTCGCAATGAGCACCCACAAACAATTGCTCTAATCTTAGCCCATTTGGATAACAAAAAATGTGGAGATACGCTGAAGCTATTGCCAGAAAGTATGCATACGGAAATCTTACTGCGAATTGCAAACCTCGATGCTGTTCAACCAGAGATTATCGATGAAATTGACGACGTGCTGCGCCAAGAAGTTCAGGCAATGGGAAGCATCGCATCACAAAAGATCGGCGGCATTGAGCCGATCGCAAACATGCTCAACATTATGGATAAAACGAGCTCCGAACATATTCTCGATAGCTTTGAACAAAGAGATCCTGAGCTGGCGGAACGCATTAGACAACTCATGTTCGTCTTCGATGATCTGGTAAAAATTGATGACCGCGGCATCCAAGAACTCATCAAGAACATCCAAAATGACAAATGGAAGATTGCACTCAGAACTGCAAGTGAAGCCGTTAAAACATTGGTCTTCAAAAACATGTCCGAACGCGCTGCGCAGATGCTTAAGGAAGATATGGAGGCCACAGGAGCTGTTAAGCTTTCCGACGTGGAGGCTGCACAACTAGAAGTCATTAATGTAGCCCGAAAACTTGAGTCCGAAGGGAAAATCGTCATTCAAGGCGGCGGCGACTCGGCATTCGTTTAATCTTTGAAAAAAATAAAGGGGGCACACCACTATGGGCTGCCCCCTTTTTTGTTAAAGCCTGTCTCAGAAGGTACTTGGCATTGGGAGAACGAGAAGCTCTTTCTCCATATCAGAAGACAAGTCCATCGACACCTCTGGGGCATCGGCCACAGAAACCCTGGACTGCATAATCGCCGCATCTAGACCAATTTTTGCCGACAACTCTGCTGCCTTGTATGCCCTGTGCGGATTCACGATACCACTAGTTCTTACTTTACCTTGCAGCCATGGCTTTACATCAACTGTTTCGCACAGTAACCGCTTCAAACCCGCTGGACTAAGGGATGGATTTAGATCCTTCAATCGGGCCGCAACATTCGTCACAAAAGGTGCAGCCATCGATGTGCCGCTCAATTCAAGATACTGGTTACCCGGAATCGCTGACTTGATAATCACACCAGGAGCCGCCACGTCGACTTTAATGCCATGGTTAGAAAAAGTAGCCAGCTTTTCAGTACCAAGAGTTGCAGCGACTACAATCTTGTTTTCAGCTTCTACGTTTGCCGGAGACACTGGAAGTTGATCATTATTAGAACCGTCATTTCCCGCTGCGAAAACGAACAATGTATTGGTGGCTGCACCGACAAACTTCTTGGACTCCGCGATCATGGCGGTCACTAGTTCTTTAGCATACTCCTCAGTCTCGGCCTCAGTGGGATCAGTGCCGGTGATTTGCTTCACAAGTTGAGCCACGACAGGTTTCACGGCAGGAACGCTCGTTCCAAAAGAGCCATTGGCTACTTCCGCTTTTACGGCATGGGTGTATTTGCCTACATTTGTAAGAAGTTGACCCTGCCTCTGAGCAACCATCTGCAGCATAAGAGACACCATTGGATTGCCTTTTTCATCGCGGAATTGATTAACCCACGCGCTTCCGGGAACCTCGGTAGGTATTAGCTTCATTCCAACAATCTTAGCTGCAGTAGACTGATCCGTTGATATGCCTGTTACGTGCGTGCCGTGAATGAAGTTTCCGAATTTTTGAAGCTCCTTCAAAAATGTCTGATCAGAGCGCTTGCCTTTATACCAAGCTATTTCCTCTTCGGTGGCCGTACCCGTCAGAATCTTGCCCTGAACTTCAAACATTTTGTAACAGTCTTGAGAAAAGGTACCGAGGTACTTGTAATCAATGATCTGATTATTATTTTCTGCGAAATTCCAGCCGTGAGTATCACCATTGTAAGTAACACCATCAACGGTTGTGCTGCCGTTTGGATTTGTCCACATGTTGCCATCGTAGGCTTCGTGCTTAAAATCAACGCCGGAATCGATGATGGCGACAGTTGCAGCCTGGGACGACGACGCCCCAACAAACACGAGGGCTGCCATAACTTTCCTAGCACTTCTTAACTTAATAAGCATTGTATCCTCCTTGATACCTGAGCTCGGGTGACCGTGACCTGACACAGCACTGCGGTTTACAAAAATATTTTAAATGCAAAGGTTTCGGTTATTGTTACCGAAAGATCCACTATCATCAACAATTAAATGAGCTCGCCTATCGAGCGTTTATTTCTCTCGTCGGTCTTTCCGTCGAGCCGCCCTAAGCTCCTGCAGACGCTCATGAATTATCCACAGCGCCGAACCCGGAGCAAAACGCTCCTGATGAAGATCAAGCGCGCCGAGCGGCACACCAGTACTTATTTCGAAAACCTCTGCCATGGTTTTTACTGGCACGATCTTGAGCTTGCCATCGTTTACCGCAGCCCTCGCCGAGCGATGTAGCATGAGGTTTGGGACATTCTGAATCGGAATCAAAACGGTATACTCGGAAGACTTTCGACCTAAAATCTCAACGGTCCTCCAAAAACCCTCAATCTTCTCATTGACACCACCTATCGGCTGCACTTCGCCAAACTGATTGAGACTGCCTGTCATGGCCATATTTTGTCGAACAGGGATCTTCGATAATGCACTCAAGATGGCTGTGGCCTCGGTGATCGATGCACTGTCGCCATCGATTAAACCGTAACTCTGCTCGAAACAAATACTAGCAGCGAGTCCCAAGTGATGCTCGCGCGCAAGCAAAGCACTCAAATAGCCCGACAAAATACTAATACCTTTGTCATGAATTCGACCAGAAAGTTTGGCGTTACGCTCTATATTTATAATCCCATCGGCAGCGGAGCTAACCGCACAACTGATGCGCCCAACTTTACCAAAACTATAGTCACCGAGGTCATATACTGCCAAGCCATTGACCTGACCGATGACTGTCCCATCTAAAGACAGTAACACCTCTTCGTGCCGAACCATCTCAAACATCTGCTCTTCGATGAGGTTCACACGAAAAAACTTTTGCTCAAGCGCCTCCTCGACGTGTTGACGCTTTACCACCCGGCTCCCAAGTTCTCGGGCAATAAAATCAGCCTCGATGGTCAGGTCTTTTAGGGTACCAAACTGAGTGGACAATTGACGCTGGTCGTCAACCAAACGGCTGCCATATTCCACCATCGCAGCTACGCCAGAACGATCAAAACTGAGTAAACCCTCTTTATCGGACCTGGTCGCGATAAAGTCGACGTAGTGCTCAATGTTATCGCGGCTACGTGGCATTTTCTCGTCAAAGTGCGCCTTGATTTTGAAGATCTTGGTAAAATCTTCATCCATCCCTTGAAGCAAGTGATAGATATCATCATTACCAATCAGTATTACCTTCATATCAAGAGGTATGGGTGAGGGACGAAGGCCCGATGTAGGCAAAAGTGAGTATTGCTCCCCCATATCCTCGATAAAACCTTTGCGGTTCTTTAAAACTCGCTTAAGAGTCTCCCAAATATTTCCCGTTTTAAAAATATCCATGGCGTTCAGGACCAGATAGCCTCCATTAGCCCTCTGCACTGCACCAGCTTTTATCATCGTGAAATCGGTCAAATACATACCGTGTTCGACATTCTTCTCGATCTTACCAAACAGGTTGTAGTAGGTCGGATTTGTTTCAATGATCACCGGAGCGCCTTCTGCACCGGTGTTATCTATAAAAACATTCACGGCGTACCTAACAAACTTATCGCGCTCTTCGTGGATACCAAGCAACTCCAGTGGCACCTCTGCGCCCCCCTGGGCGGCCTGGGGTTCCTCTGGCTCCACAAAATCCATGAGATGCTCTAGGATATGATCACGCACCTCACCGAGATATTCACTGATACCCTTATTGGTCTTGTACTCCTCCATCATCGGTTCAATAGCCATGCCAACGACATGTCTACCTAACTCGCTTCGAAGCTTCTCAATGTATTCCCGGGTCTCATTTTCTATAGTTCGAACTTTTCTAGCAAAGTCTAAAACTTCAGGTTCAATCTGAGCCCTGCGATCTTCGACGCCCTCACGCTGTGACTCACTGAGCTTTGCATATTCTTTTTCTGTGAGAACGCGACCATCAATTACAGGTATAGTTTCAATTCCAAGGCGAGTGGACTTAACGGAGAACTCAAGCTGCTTAGCCCTCTTCTCCAGATCACTAAATAGTTTAGCCTTCCTATCGTTACTTGCTGACAGATATGCATTGACCGCATTTTCGTAGTCTTCGCTCTGAAGTGCCATTGGTATTTCGGTGCGGAGCACCTTCACAAGAGCTTCCATCTCTTTTTTAAACTTCTTGCCCTCGCCCGCCGGCATTTCTATGGCTTTAGGAACTTCCGAATGTTGGAAGTTGTACACATAGACCCAATCACTGGGCACGGCCGCGTCCTTAGACCAGCGCTCAAGGAATGTGCGAATGACGCTTGTCTTGCCTGTACCTTGGGCGCCCGCGACATAGATATTATATCCAGGTTTGCGTATGCCAAGGCCCATATTTATGGCCCTAACGGCACGGTCCTGCGAAATAAACTCGTGACTCTCGCCAATTTTTGACGTGTTGTTGAATTTGAAGATATCAGTTTCACACACTTTATAAACGTCAGCAGGCAAGAGAGCCTGCGGCAATTTGATCTTGGCTGCCAGATCTTTAGAACTGCGCTTTGCCGGTTTTGTCGTGATTTTTTTAGATGTATGAGGCGCAGAACCACGCGAGCGAACTTTTTTCAGACTTTTTACTTTTCGACTTGTTGATCGGGGGTGCATATCCAAGAATTAATTTCCTTCACAAAAGCTTCGTCTCACATAAAACTTAACAAATAAGTTTGAAGCCTCAGCCTCCGTGACGCTTCTCAAGGGCCGTAGCCATTTCATTTAACCGGTTGGCTAATCTTTGTAATTCGTCTCGCTGCCTGATCTTGACGCGGTTTTTGTACTTACCCTTCGCAATTTCATCTATGAAACGCTCGATCGAGACCAGTGGACCGTAGTAACGATGCGTCAGCTTGAAAACTAGAAAAAACATCCCAGCCATGTAGAGGAAAAGCATCAGACCAATCTTGATCGCGTTTGAATAAAAAATATCGTTAGTCACAAGCTGTAACTGGTCGCGCGCATCCGTGATATTAAAAATCCCCATCAAATGCTGGTATTGCTGATAAAAGGCATAAACAAACATAGCGGCAATGAGAACGACAAATGCCAGGGACGCACCGATGACATAAATACCGAATTTAATCTGACTAAAAGGCTCAATCAGCGTCGACCGAACGCTACGTTTGGCTCTTTCGATGGCGAGTTCTTCATTTTCTTTAGTCACTGGGCGCTCCCTGCCAACGGCTAAGTCTTTAATAAAACTAGAATAGATTGAATTAATACCAATTATTCCATGATTACCTATAGGTTTCAAGGAATTCCGCTTGCAAACACCTGCGGAGATCAGTAGTGTCGGCACCTCGTTATTTGGCATGGGCTTCAGAGCCCCGGATCGACTCCGGATAACCCGGACCGGTCTCACTTGAATGATATGAAGGATGGAGACTCCACAGTGCACGGCTCACGTCACAAAAGAAAACACCCCAAAGGTCGTCGTAAAGTCGGTCGTAACAAGCGTCGTATGATGCGTAAGCGCCGTAGCCTACGTACTAACGGGTAATTCGAGCTCTGATGGGCCCAAGGCCTAGAGCTCAAAGACCTAAACAGTCATGAATAAAAACTAAGCAAGCTGACTTCGTGGAAAATATTTATATCCTCGAAGTTTAGCTTTGCTTTTTTTTTGCGTGCTCGGGTACAATTTTAAAAGTCCAAAAATCACAGTCGTATTTAACCAAAGGCGGAACACAAGGAAGTGTGGCCCGCTGATGTCCACGATCGATCCAGGGAAGGGATAAGTCATGTTGGAATTTGCGCTTGCGTTCGAAAAGGTTTTGACTAGATGGCCAGACAACACATCGTGGACTATCGCGCAGATAGCCGATTTCACCAACAGCTCTGTATCAACAGCCGTTGACGCAATCTCGACGACCCTCAACAGAGAGTTCGACATTCAAGAGACGATTACACCAAATGAGGGCCGCCAGGTTTTAGCAGCTCTCAAGGATCGCTTACATCGACAGTTGGAAGCTCGAGAGAAACGAATACAAGCCGACAGAGATGCGGCCATGCGCGCTTACGATCTGACTATGGAGCGTATTCGTACTAGCCAGATGGTGAAAGACTGGCGTGGCTCCTATAAAACCCTTTCCTATTTTGTCGGTCGCTATGACAAAAACATCAGCCATGATCTTCTCGTGTCCCTATGCGGCGACTGCATCCGGCTTGGTCACAAAGCTGGGTTTAACATGCAGGAAATCGGCCAGTGGTTCCGTAAAGCGGTTGAAGCTGCGATTTTGAGCGGTTCTCAAGAAGTACTGGAAGATGTGCTAGACTTCGTTGATGCATACGCTGAGATTTTCGCAACGGACCGCAACGGCGTCGGCGGCAAGATCTTAAACAATGCCCTTAACGTATTGGAAATCCCCGCTATCGATTGTAACTTGGGCCTTCAATGGACGAACCTGAACACAGCATACCGAGGTTGAAATTTAATTTTCACTCTAGAAAAACCACCCTCTGGGTGGTTTTTTTTAGTTCTCACGGTGATGAATCTGTTTGGAGAGACTATATATCAGCACGCCAGCGAGACAGACCATTAATGCGGACCATGTTGCAATGCGTTCAACTCCCACTAACTCGCCGCCAGGCGCAGTCGTTAGTAGCCTCGACGAAAAGATACCACCAGCCGACATACCAGCATGCTGAACAGCCGACTGTAGAGACATAAAGCCTGCCCGTTCCTCACGTTTCGGAACTTTAGACGACAAAGTCTGCATACTAATATTGCGCAGCGTACCAGCAAACATGAATGTCATGAAAATGCCATAGGGATTCATAAGGGGAGGCTGTAAATACAAACCCAAGAATAGTGCCGCAAAAAAACCAACGGAACCCAGCATAAACCATGGCAAACTTCCAAAAACATCAATTAGCTTTCCACAAAAGGCCATGACGATCAGACTGGCGAGTCCACCAACAAAATACAATTGCCCCATCTCATCTCTCGGAAATCCGAGGTTAATCTGCACATAACCCGCAATATTTGGGAAAATGAGAAAGCCACCCGTCATGACACAAAACAGTAGAAAATAACTGGTCCAGACGGCCCGCTGCCTAAGAAGCGAACCCAGCGACAAATTCATGAGTCCGACTCTACCCTCAGACAGATGACCGCTAAGCACGGGCAAGAATGCGCGAGAAAGGACACCCACAACCGCCGCCAAAGCTCCCACCATTAAAAATGGAGCATTCCACCCAAAAAGCCTCGCCACTTCCAGCCCGATCGGAACACCAAAAATAGAGGCCACTGAAAATCCAATCATAACTTTCCCGAGAGCAGCTCCGCGTCTCTCGTGCGGGACAAGATCCGCAATAATCGCAAGACCAATTGCCGCCGTTGGCCCACCAAATACGCCCGCTAGAACCCGCGCCCACAGTAGGCTATGAAAGTCCCAAGCAAAAGCCCCCGATGCTGTACCGAGGGATAGACCCACTAGAGACCAAACCAGTGCTTTTCGCCGCTCAATCCGGTCTAAAAAAATACTGCCCAGAAGCCCACTAAGAGCTGCAGCCAATGTATAAGCACCAGAGAGAACGCCCATGTGACTCACACGAATCCCAAGTGCTTTTGCAAAATCAGGACCTAGCGGCATTACCATCATAAAGTCTACGATGTTTACGAACTGAACTAATGCAATAACGAGGATTGCCAATGTCTCCTGCCGCGCTCGCTGCTCTGACGCCATAAACCTTCCCATGACTGGTTCATCTGGTGACCAAAAGAGACTGTCTGAAATTGATCGGAAGCCACCTGGTAAGATGATACTCTTTACCCGGAAGTTTTCACAGTAAACGGCACGATAAATTTAGCCCCAGAGTGGAGCGCCCAATGAGTCGCATCATACTCACAACCTTGTTCACGATTAGCTTGCTGATTATCCCAGAAACAAGTCGCGCTCTTTCTGTGGCGCATCTGGATCAGGACGACTTTTGGGCATTTGAAAACTCTGACTCGCACGCCTCTGCAAGTGACATCACTCTACCATTCATTTCGTTTATTCTACCCGGAGTAGGACAGCTTTATCGGAAACAGCTCATTGGCGGCACCTCGTACGCCACAGTGGGACTTGCTGGTGCATATTATTCCGAGCGGGCTTCTCGTGACTTCAAACTCTCCGAGAAGGAGGGTCTTGATATTAGCTCCCAGAATACCGCCGTTAGAAAGTACATCCTCGGCCTTCAAGTTTACCAGGTTGCTGGGGGAATGAGTGCTTATCATACGTTTCGATCGGCGGTTTGGCAGCGACAAAAATTTGATCAGTATCGTTTTCTAGACCCCGGAGAAACACCGTTGGAGATCCTAAAAGCCCCCTTTGACTTCAGTTATCTAAGTAGGTCTTCCACCTACATACCTCTGCTGGTTGGTGGTTCCCTATCGTGGTACCTTGCAACGCATCCCGGAGCAAGCTATACACGACGCTCCGTGGGCAAGGAGGATGTTCTATTTTCATCTGCGTTTTCTTACGGAGCCGGTACCCACGAAGAGGCGGTATTTCGTGGATGGATCATGCCGGTTCTCCACGAGCAAGGTTTATCAGCTCCCATGGCTAACGTTGGTCAAGGTCTGATGTTCGCCTTAGCTCACCTGGGAAACAGCAATCTACCATTACCGCAGTTTTTCCTGGGACTGCATCTTGGGAGAGTGACCCAGAGAAATCAATGGACTATTGGTGAAGCCATTTTTATACATACATGGTGGGACGTTTTTGCTTTTTTAAGTTCTTACCATCTTGAGAAAATAAAATCGCCCTCATCCCTGAAGAAAGCTAACCCCAAAAACAAAGCTCTTGTATTCTTATTACCACCAATCAATACGAATTTTTAGCAACTATTTTAAATGTTCTGGTTGTACCTTAACCCAAATAAGAGTCCGATCATCTTCGCTGGTAAATTTTTGCTCCAGCAAGTAATTCGGATTGGACCGAACTCCCTCTAGCATTCTCTTTAACGCGCGCGGACTTTCAGATGTACCTTTCTCAAAAACACCATCAGTTCCAAGCAGCAAATCAAATTCCCTTTCGGGGAGCTTTTGTTTTATGCTAGTAAAGTTTACGGATTCACCAAGTCCGAGCAAATCACCCCTAGCCGCTAATGCACTGACACCAACGTCCTCGTCGTCAGCAAATAAAAACGCCGGAAGGTGACCAGCACTCCAATACTCCACATCATCACGTCCAACCCTTAAAACACCAACTGTTGCAGAGTGCGTGGATTTCTCGCCCATCCTACGAAGGGTATTATGAACTCGTGTCAACCATAGCACCGGATCAAACAATGTGCTAGATAAGGCATCCGCCCACATAGCTTGAATGGCATGAGTGACTAACGCCGCTTGGACTCCCTTACCCGCTGCGTCTGCAATCACAACAAACGTCTGTTCGTCTTCATCTGTGCGAACAGCCATCCAGTCACCACCGACGGTCTGACTTCGAATCTGAAAAAAACAAACGTCTAAGCCCCTCTTGGAGAACTGTGTCTGAGGCGTAAACGAATCTTGAATATTCCTCGCTATGATTAATTGCTGCTCATAAGCCTCTTTCTGTGCCGCAGCCACTTTTTGACGATTTGCATATTCCCGCCTCGCCTCCTGAAATGACCTCATTACACTGTCACTTTGAAATACCTGCACACCAACAAAAGCAAAAATGGAAATACCAAGCATTCCCGCTCCGCCCTCAACATCTGACCAGCAATACCAGGACGCCATTAACAAAACTGGCGAATACAACATAGCAATTAAATTATGGAAGGGACTAAGTATCGTACTAAAAATACCCAGAGTTAAAAAAGCAGTCCAACCCTGGAAATGCGCTATCGAATTGATCGGATCAACGGAAATTGCCCAACGCAGTACGTACGCATACGCTAAAACTGTCACAAAATGTCCGACAAAAGCCCAAAGTCGGATAAATGTTTCAAAGCGTTTTGGAATGCGAAAATAAAACAGACAAGTCAGAAGCATAAAAACGTGAACAAAAGTAAGAAATTCAAAGATGTCTTGATTTTTGACAAACATGCCTTCCACCACCAATGACACCGCATGAAATGCGGCGCCAAGAGTCGCGGTGATAAACGTCATGGTTATATCGCGCTGATCTAACCAGCTCTTACAAAATACCCATTCCTCGTCTGATATTCTTTTTTTGTCAAAAACGTAGCCGTTTCGAATGAACGACCATATTTTACTAGTTAGCGTCATAAAGCTCGACCCGCGCTATCTCCTAGGACTATCACGATAAACGAATACAGCTAAAATAAGATTTGTTGGTCACTCTCTGTATCCGCTGGATATTCATTCTCAATGGCGTCAATCGTCGATCCAGCGATTTTATAATTATCCGAGGCCCACGCTACCAAGTCACCGAGCTGACATCGCGTTGAACAGAACGGACGGCTCACGTTGCTGGAATCATATAAGGCCGCACCTTTGCAAGTTGGGCAAATGACGTGTTTAACGATCATAAATTAGTTATTGTTGGCGCGGTAGCGTACGCACCCATATGCACCGCGCAGCTCTGGACTGGCCAAACCAAACCATTGCGTATATTCAAAACTTTTGGGCGCGCGAATAACTGATACGGCATCTTTTGCGCATTCTGGGCTAATCTGCACCGCCCGTCCCGATTCGTCACTCCAGAACGATATTGAGTTGAGGCTGCCGCAGGGAAGTGACAAAGGATTAGAGTCGCTAGCCAAGCGATATCCCGGAATTTGGGCGTTCCACTTTGAGTAAAAATAAGATGCCTCAACCATGCGCTTCCAATCCGTTCCATTGGGAAGCACCCAGTTACCACCCGGAAGTTTTTTACAGGCATCCCTGGCCGCAACCTGCGTAAGCGTTAAAGAATCGATTTTTTTATTTGAACGTATCGCCGAAACCAGTTGTTCAGGGAACCAAAATTCAACAAGGTTTTCGTAAGGCTTAGGCAGCTTGAGGATGGGTCTTGCCCTTGATGCTACTGCTTGCGCTTTGGCGAGACACTCTTCTGATGCATTTTTTTCATCTGAAATCTGTCCACAATACTGCAACACATCAGTGATTGCTTTGCGGTAGGATGCCAATGCTTGGGCTTGCTTCGCTACGCCATTATGCAAAGAATCCTCCAAACTCCACTGACCCCAGCGATATCTAGCGGTGATTAACTTGTGCTCTTTATCAGCCCAAGCAGCTTCCTGAACAAGCTTAGTCAGTACATTCACATCCTTGGCTGATCGATTCTTGACCGCCGTTGTAAAAACATTGCCAAGCCGTGACTCGGTGGAACCAGCAATGTATCTAACGTTGTCATAGCTTCGAAGGCCAACTTCAAGTGCGCCTTCTTCAACTCCGGAGGATGTTGCATCAACGGAGTTCAAGAACATATTAAATTTATCGAGAGCGTCCTCAAACGTAAAGTTACCCAGATTCATATTGATCTTGCCGCGGCTAGCGACTTTTATCTCAACCTTTTGGCTCAAAAACGAGTTGGAGTTTTGTGCTGCAACCTGCGCCTTCATATTGGTCTTTAGTTCACCAAGATCATTCGCTTTGACGTGGCCACCTTGGACCATATCGCCTGAGCCTTTGTAAAGCGAATTAAACTGAGAGCTCTCCATAACGGCCACCAACCATACTTCACGCCCACGGCTAACACTCTCGACGTAGTAGTCGCCACAGTATTTGCGAAACTCGTTATAGGTCGTAGCCGCCTCTTGCTCGTTGGTTGGGACTTTTCCACCAAATATCGCATTAACAAACATGGGATTAAATTTTGGATTGCGGACCGTATCCGAATCAAGAGTCGGGAACGTCTTTATGCCGTGGAGTAAGATAAACGATTTGTTCACAGAATTCTTAAACTGGACCTGAAGCTGAGCCCTAAATCTACTCAGAACACTACCGCTGGCAATACCGCCGTCCGATGATGATCCAGTCTCTGCAGAGGATGAGTCTCCTTCGGCAAGGTTCATGGAATTACTGTTTTGGCTTTGTGAAGGCAGAAACTCACTATCCACGTTTTGTAAATCACCGCCGCCGCGAGAGCCACCCATCTCAAACTGTAGGGTCGTATCCAGGGATACAAGCAGGTCTCTCAGTGTGTGGGCATAGAACAAATCAATTTGGGATCGACCACTTTGCTCACCAGCCAGTGACATTTTTGAACGCGCAATAGGCTGAGGGGGGTCAAAGTTAATGCTAAAGCCGCCTCCCGCAGCTGGGGCGTTTGCGCTAACTAAATTCAAGTTAGGATCAGGGTCATAACCAGTAGAACTCGAATCATCAGAGCTACTAGGTGACGATGATTCATGCGGCGCATCTTGGGAAACCACGCACACATTCTCCGTGAGTTCCCGACTTCGCAAATCAAAACCCTTTCCCGGCGCAACAACACCGGAGATACCAGCAGTCGGTACCGCGCGTTTCACTTTCGACGACGTCGTTCTGCAACCATCCAAAAACAGGCTAAACACAACGACACCAACGATACTAGATAGTGTTTTGACCTGTACCACTGAACGCACTCCCCATCCATTATAGTTGAATGATTTTAAACGATTCATGAGGGACTCCAAGTTAACGTGGTGTTGATGAACTCTGAGCTGCTGTGACGACCAAACGGCACATCACTGGGCTCTTTGAAAAATCGACAACGACGGTCGAATTAACATAGCCTGTTTTCAAATAAAGCACTTTAGAGACGCTTCTACCCTCAATTGTTAGGTGAATGGGGTAATCAGCATTCGTAAGTTGGTAGCGAAAATTCCATGAGTTCTTTTTCGATTCATAACGAGCACTGACGTTAGGATGGAGCTTTGGAAGGTCGATAAAATAAGTAAACTGAGTAGGTAGGATATTGAACCTGATCAACCCCCTAACAACGGCTCCATCACCAATAGGCTCCTCTATGATAATCGGCCCTGTGGTTTGCTTGTGGTCTTCTGGGCGATAGAGCGTCTGACCAGAGCGCGCTATGGACCCGTCTTTGTAATAGACGGCGTCTCCGACTTTTAATCGTCGACTTCGCTCGTCTCCATAGTAAAAGTTTCCATTCTCATCCATCATGCGTAGATTTCCTGGATACCTCAAACCACCATTTGGCAAAGATAAGCTGGTTTTGTCAGGGTAAAATACGGCGCCACTCGTATTTCTAAGCGTGTTTCCTTCCGGGTACATGAGTACTGAGTTTTGACCCTGCAAAAGAGACCCGTCAGCAAAAAATAAGTTATTATTTGAATCAGCAAGCGACTGCCCATTGAGATACCTTGCGGATCCATCTGAGCTTAACGCGACAGCACCAGTTGGATAATAGAAGGCACCATTAGCAGATTTCAACTCTCGCCCATTCGAATAGAGAATTCGCTGGCCACACTCTGAGAATGCAATACCAGGACAAATCTCACGTGGATCCTTGTTGGCAAATTCCGCGATCGGAATGACCTGGGAGCTACCATCAATACAGGTGATATCGTAGTTGTCCCCGCTACGCGTCATTGCTTGGATGGACGTCACATCCTGTAAACTGGAATCAGAGCCATTAACGGCTGAGGTCTTGCAGCCACTAAACAAAAGAAGACCTGCGGCCACAACCCCGACAAATCGCAGTCTACCTGGCAGCACATGTTTTTCAGCCATCACGACTCACCTTCGGCCAAGCGTCACCACTCAGATGGCAGCAGAGACTTGCTGAGCCCTAGCTAAAATTATATGAACAGATTCTGCCCTCAATCTTAGCTGAAACATCAGCCGAATGTCACAGGAAAAACTGTGGTTTGGGGGCAAAGATGCGCAAAAAAACGCCAGCAAGTCTCCTTATGAAGAGTCCTGGATGAGAACGTCCCAAAAACTTTTAAGACACTAAGTTTGCGCCGTCTCGCGCATAGCTTTAGAATATCTTGATCATTCACCTAATAAGGCAACCCATAGGAGTTGTTATGCTTTTAAAAGCCTTGGGCGTCAATTCCGCGTTCTCGGTCGGATCATTTCAAGACGCTGTCCCACTGTCGGATGCGCTCCGGGCACTTGAAAGTGGCGACCCAAAGAGGGAAATTGAGAGCCTAAAATCAAAAGCAAGAAAGCTCTACGACCCAAAATGGCAGTCCAACTTTCTCCTGGAGTTTGACACTCCAAACAAGCGTGGCAAACCTGGTGATCCTTATAGGCTATTAGTTGATTGTGGCTGCGATATCCGTCACGCGCTGCTTGCGCAAGGCTTAAGTTTCAACGACATCGATGGCGTTTATATATCGCATCCTCACTCCGATCACATTGGGGGTATTGAGGGCTTCGCGCTCAGCACGATTTTTAACCCCTACTACTCAAAAGCTAAGAAGGAATGGTGTGGAGAAAAGTTTGTGGTCGATAAGCTTATAGAGCTTGGCGAAAAGCCGTTCCCACCTGACTTTGCGAAACCGGATCTTTTTGTTCACCCGAAGGTGTTAATCGATTTAAGAGCGGCCGTCCGACCTGGTCTTGATACCATGCAGGGCGTGTCCTACGTTAGCCTGGAAACTTATTTTAATATAATCACTGTCGGCAAAGACAACGAGGGACATCGACTGAGTCATCGTTTTCACGATGGCTCCAGAGAATGGAAAATGACGCCGGTTTTCGCCATGCACGTCATATCGGCCACCGAAGAAATGCCGTCGTATGGTCTATCGATGGAGTGCTCGGATGGAACTTACGTTCTTATGCCCACTGACACGCAACACATGGTTCCGCCCCAACTAGATGTCCTATACAAGAAAGCTACGGCGGTCTATATGGATTGCGAAACTGGCAAGTTTGCGTCAGGAGTTCACCCTCACATCAGCGAGCTTATCGAGCATATGCACCCGGATATTCAAAAGAAATGCTACCTCTACCACTATCAATCCGACCCTGAGTATCCGCCAGGAATGTTTAAAGGGATTCTTCGGACAGGTGATGCTCATCACTACTGAAGTTATTTGATCTTGATGACTCTCTTCAAGTCATCAAGCTGATTTTTTGCAAACTGCGGCAGGCCAGCTCGACTAGCGACGCCGTAGGCGGCGATCATACTATTCTCGAGGGCGTTATAGCATTTCAAGCTCAAACTTGGATCTTGATTTTTTCGAGCACAAGCTTCGTAATAGACATCTTGCATAGTCCACAAATTCAGCTCTCGCAAGTGTTCTGCGGATTGACCGGCAAGCCAAAGCATCTCCTGCGACTGCTGCGATGGACGAACTTGACCTAAAATCTCGTGTAGCAAAGACGACGCCCGCAAATATTCAATAAGCTCGCCACCTGGATTTTTAACCGCAATTGCCTCGCCCTGACTCAGTAACCGCTTCGCTAATGCGAACTTCTCATTGTTTGACATTTTGGGATGCTTTTTTTCGTTTGCCCAGGCTTTTGCCGACTGCCGCCAAAGAGCTATGTCATCTCGAAGTGCGGGAAGCATGTTCTCTGGAGAATCCTGAATGCTGCTTAGAAGCTCCATCGTAAGCCTTGGCTTATTCTCAACCCTAACAGCTATAGCGAGCATCTTTCTAACGCCTGAATCCCAAGCTTCCGGATCGATCTTTGCGAGGGGTTTATGGACAAGCGCATCTTCATAAACTTTTAGCGCATCATGAAACTGTCTCGTTGCTGCCAAATATTCAGCTTTTGCAAGGGACGGCATTGCCTTGAGCTTATTTGGTTGAGTTACAGCAGATAAATGCAGTCCTTTGCTCGTCCGAGTATGACAGCCAATGCAGTAGTCTGTGACACCTCGCAAGAGCCTTCGCGGAACTACTCGGTCTCCTGTCTTCCACATATCAATAGCCATAGTAAGGTCGTTGGAAAAACGCTCTGCAATAAACGGTATGCTGGGATCGTTATCAGCAAACTTTTTGGTGCTGGTCACCATTTTGACTGAAAGATCCTGCAGTCTGTTCATCAAGGAAAGTACTTCCTGCGCGTTTTTCGGATCCTCAAAGGCAGCTTTGTTAAGAACGATTGGCAAAAGGTCGCTTAGCGCAACAAATAATCCACCCATTTCTTCGCGTATAGGAGCTGCAGACGTTTTCACATTTTTCCCATCAGCAAAAACTGAGGTCGACGTCACCAACCCAGCAACAACTATTAAGCAGCCTCGCCAATTCATTTGTTCTGTCCTCCAGCGAAATAAACCCCAATCATCTCATAATAAAAACTTCTAAAACGAATGTCACCCGTGACTAACAACCTGAATCAGTGCAAAATCTGCACCCTGGACGTCACCACCTCTCATAGAATCCTGGCAAGGCGGCAACTTTGGCCACCACTAGGAAATACCTGCCTGTTTTCAAAGAGGGGTGTACTGAAAATATAATAGAACCAGAGACCTTCTAATAGGATTCATGACTTACGCCCAGGTCTTAACAAACCGGACCTCGGCACCGAGCCCCATATTAAGCGGCAAGGACCGCCAAGACGCTACTCGCATTATATTTAACTTAGAGGAATTTTTTGTCATGCAGCTTCATCATAAGATATTTAGTTTCATTACACTCACATGGATCATCTTATGTCCTGTTGCCAGCGCTTCGGGTTTAGCGCTTGATCCCGACGAGCTCCGCGGGTCGTCATCAAAAAAGCCCATCTCGGTGCTTCAAAATAGATTTTATCTAAAGGCTTGGCGACCTGAGCTTGGAGTTTTGTACGGCACCATTACAAACGAGGCCTACACTGACACAAAACTTCATGGCTACCGCCTCGGTGTTTTCCTCAATGAGTGGGTGGGTATTGAAACTCAATATATCCTTACAACAGTCAAAGACTCAGTAGATCGAAAAGCACTTAAAAAGAAAATTTACCGCGATCAATTCGAAAATAAACTAGTAACGGCTGATGCCGAGGTGAACCCCATACGACAAATGCAGGATTTCGTAGCTGTTGCCGCACCTCTATATGGCAAAGTGAATGTACTAGACATGCTACTCGTATACGTAGACATTTACGCAACACTTGGCATCTCTAGAGTCAACACGCAGCAAGGCGTCAAGACAGCAATCCTTGCGGGCGGTGGCCAGCGCTTTTATTGGGCGGACCGATGGAACCTACGACTGGACTTTAGAAATCGATCTTACACGGAGACGCGAGCAGGCAATCAGTCACGTCGAAACGCCTGGTCCGTCGACGTCGGTGTGGGATACTTGTTCCTTTAGAATTTCGATGAAAAATGAAGATGGACCTTGGAGGACGTTATGAAACCGAAATACCGCTGCATTAAAATCGGGGGCATCTTCGTATGCGTCTTACTTGCGTCAACAGGAACCAGCGTCGCTAAGGAGCGAGTAAAAAAGGTCGTTCCGACCATCAAACCTATCGAATTGAAAACCAAACAAAGTGAACCGACCAAAAGTGCGCCAACATTCGTGACAAAGCGAGACGACAATCGCCCGAAATCTGGCTCCTCAAAAGCATGGTCAACCTTTCAAGACCTCAGGAAAAGTTATCGCACTGGCCTGATAGCGGATGAGGATATGTGGGCATCTATCAGCAAGCTATCCGAAGATGCTGAGCGGCTAAGTCCTACGCAACGATCGGCTATTCTCCAAGTCCAGTCCACATTACTTTCAAAAGCTAAACGCCCAATTCTGTCGAGCATCTACGCAGCTCAGTCTCTATTAGAGTCGCCAAATCCGCTCGATGAGGATTACAAGAGAAGCTGGCAAATATTGCGTGATGTCTCGCGAAAACAACCCATTCAAAATCTACTGGATATGGTGGCATCGAATATCAAACTTGGATCAAAAGCAGCGCCAATCTTTGGATCAGACTGGAATTATTTTTTAGCAAATGCGCAACTAAAAGAAAAAGACCTTGCTGATGCGTTAAAACTTTATCGAGGGGTAAAGCCGGGGGACCGTTACTTCTTGCCGGCTAAATTTCAGGAATCCATGATTCTACTTGACCAAAATGACAAGACAGGAGCCCAGATAGCTCTCAATTCGATTGTCAAATCACCAATAGCGATGAACCGTAAAATGACATCCGGCGAGTACTACGCCATGCTAGATCAAGCCAATATGGCTCTGGGACGGCTTTATTATGAGGATCGAAAATTTACGGACTCGATAAAACACTACAGACAGGTGAGACGTGATGGAAATCAATTCTACGATTCCCTGTTTGAGCAGAGCTGGGCGCTGTTTATGGCTGGATACCCAAATCACGCCCTAGGAACCATCTACGCCGTTAAAAGTCCATTTTTTAAAGAAACATTTAATCCCGAAGCAACGATGCTATCGTCGATTATTTACTACTGGATGTGTCGTTACGACGATGCAAGACAAGAACTCGGTGAATTTTATTCAAAGCATCAAAAAGCCATCGACGATCTGAACAGGTACTTGGCAAAAGGAATCTCAGACTCAAATACCTATTATCGGCTCTTCGAGGACACCGTGTCTGGCGTCTCATCTGCCGGCTTGGGCCTGCCGAGGGAATTGCTAACGATGGCCATTCAGCAAGACAATATGATGTTTGTGCGTGATCAGTATGCCTCTGTCATCGCCGAATCCCAGAAGCTCGACTCTGATGGCATATTTGAGAGCAGAGAACGCCTCGAAGTTCCAAGGCGATACCTTGAAAAATGGTCCGCCAGCCTAAAAGATGACATCGGCCTAAGGCTTTACCGCGAACTGCGATCACTAAAAGCGGATTACGAACGACTCTATGACCAAGGACAGTTCCTCTATGTAGAGCTTCTTATGAGTAAAAAGGATCAGCTTCTTGGAAAAGAGCTGCATAGCGAAGGCAAGTTAGCAACACTATCTACAAATGAAAATATTCGTAGCTGGAGCAAAAAAACCCAAACCTGGGCATCCGATAACAAACAAGAATATTGGGCCGACGAACTAGGGTTTCATATTGTGCGCGTGCAGCCTATGTGTGTCGCTAATAAGTGAAGATTTTATTTTGGAGCACTTTCAAGGAGTCGATCATGATTAGAGGAACAGTCAGCGCAACGTCCATTTCCATGTTACTGATGATCAACATCTTGGTGGCCATACGCCCGGCAGCGTTAGAGGCCGGAAGCTCCACGCGCGCCGTGCAATCGAAAAACGGGAAATTAGCCGCTCCGTCAAAAGAGGATGGTATTGACTATTTCTCAGCAAGCCGAAAAGACGTCTCACCTGAGGACGCAAAAAAAGCTGATTCTCTGCGTATCAAGACAATCAACAGCATCAACGCGCTGCTATCCGATAAGAAAAACTCAAAAAATGAGTATGAACTCACACTCCGACTTGGCGAGCTCCAAGTGGAGCGCGCTGACTACCTCCGGGATCTCGAGATCGCAGAATACATCAGAAATCATGATAAATGGCTGGCTATAGACGAGGCCAAGCGTAGCAAAACACCTCCTACTGCTAATTATACCAAGTCCGAGAATAGCCTTTACCAGGCAGCTCAAACGTTTCGCAAAATTGCGGTAAAATTTCCAAAACACCCTAGAAGCGACACCGTACTTTACTCTCTTGGCAGGACCCTAAGCCGCCTAAATGATGACAACGCGAGCCAGTATTACCGCCAATTGATCGACAACCACCCTAAATCAAAACTAATTCCAGACGCATGGCTTGCTCTCGGCGAACTTCATTTTGACAAACACCGCCTCAGAGAAGCAACTAGCGCTTATCAAAAAGTTATGGATTTCAAAACACACCGTGCATATCCTTACGCCGTCTACAAACTAGGCTGGTGTTTTTACAATAACAACGGCTCGCAGGATAAATCAGGAAACGACAATCTAGAGAAGGCTTTGGCCGCGTTCCAATTAGTCGTTAAATTATCTGACAAGCAAAAAGCATCCAATTTCAATTTACGAGACGAAGCTCTGCGCGATTTGGTCATGGTGTTTGCTGAGCTAGAAGCAACCGATCGTGCCTGGGCGTATTTCAAGGGGATTGGTGAAATCGACCGCTTCTACTCGATGCTCGAGAGGCTCGGCAGAATGTATGCTGACGCTGGCAAGAACTCCAAAGCTCTCGAAGTTTACGCAAAGCTCGTGAACGAATCCCCTACAAGAAAAAACAATGCGCAAATTTATCAAAGAATGGTTGAACTGCTTGACACTAGTAATCGCTTTCAAGACGTTGTTGACACAGTCAAAACCATGCAAGGTCTATTCGTAGCCGAATCCACCTGGTCACGAGCCAACCAGGACAATGCAAAAATTCTAGCCGATGCAAAGACGATCACTGAGCGAACGATGCACCGCTACGGCACCATGTTTCATAGTCGCGGACAAAAAATAAAAGATAAAAAACTGGAATCTTTAGCGGCAGACATCTACGCAATTTATCTGCAAAGTTTTGATAAGATGGCTCCCGCTTACGATATCAGATTTTATCTAGCCGACATCCAGATGGACCAAAAAAAATACGCACAATCATCGGCAAACTTTATAGCCGTCGCTAAGCAACGCCCGAAGGATGGCAAATATACAAAAGAGGCTGCACTTAACGCCGTCGACGCCGTTTCACGGTGGGTTCAGGCTGAGAAGTTTGCCCCCGTGCCACCCCCAGGTCAAGCGACCAGCCCAATCGATATCCCCAAAATCAAAAAAATCTACGCAGACACCCTGGACTTCTACGTGACACTATTACCATCAGAGCAAAATGGCCTTGCCATGCGCTATACGTCTGCTCAAATCTATTTTGATTATGGACAATATTCGGAGGCCCTCAAACGTTTTGAGTCATTGGCCAAGGATTTCTCAGCGACAAAGCAAGGTCAAGCATCTGCCAGAGTGATTATCGCCTACTACAACGGCAAGACCGACTGGCGTAACGTCATTGAATATGGAAAGAAATTCCAGGCAAATAAAGCAATCTGTCAGGATCTACAAATTAAGAAATTCATTGATGACAGTCTACGTGCCGCACTATTTAATAGCGCATTAGCCTATGAAAAAGCAAAAAATTACAGCAAGGCCGCCGAGACCTTCATCGAATTTCAGAGCCTTTTCCCGAGCGACGGTAATGCTGATCGTGCGCTCTACAACGCGTCATTAAATCAATTTAAGACTGGCGACGTAGAGAAATCCCTGGCAACACAACAGACACTTCTTACTAAATACCCAAAATCGCAACTCTGCCCTGACGTCACGGCGAGTATGGCCGAAACATATCAAGCTCTTGCACAATTCGCCAAGGCATCTGACATGTACAAGAGGTTTGCAAACACCTATATAAACGATAAACGCACACCGTTCTCTCTTTACAATGCGGCAGTCCTCCAAAGAGGCATCAACGATAACCGCGGCGCAATCCAATCTTTCACGGAAGTCTACCGCCGCTTTCCTTCTCACAATCTTGCGACAGCTGCCATGCTAGAATCGGCCACCTTAAGCGAAGACATGGGTGATCTGGTTGCTGCAAGCAACATCTACGCCGCATTTGGATCCCGACCAGACGTAAAAAATACTGATGATGGATTATTTGCACAGGCTAAATCAATCGACCTTCGCTTGTCTGCCGATGCAAAAAATCTGACAGCCAGGAAGGACCTCACCAAGCTCATAACAAGCTTGAAAGCAAAAAATAGCCCAAATGCTTCAGGCGCTCGAGCTATTGCAGCCAAAATTCTTTTCAATGATCAAGAATCGTCAGTTCGCGCCTTCAAGCAAATTCAGCTAGCGAGCGTTAAAGATATTGAGCAACAAGCGGGCCAAAAACAAGCTCGTCTTGAACGCCTAGCAAACGCTTACCAAGAGATCATAGGACTTGGAAACCCTGAATTCGCGGTGGCAAGTTATTTCCGTCTGGGAGAGCTACACGAAGACTTCGCAAAAGCGCTATTTACGGTCCAAGCGCCTTCGGACTACTCGCCTAAAGATGCTTCTGACCTTAAGAGTCAACTTGAAAAATCAGCATTCCCACTCAGAGATCAAGCCTATAAGTTCTTTGAAACAGCGCACACTCAATCGTCAGAGGTGGGCTCTCTTTCAGAATGGACACAAAAGACGTATCAAAAGATGTCCTCGCTAGCGCCGAACAAGCACCCAGAGATGCCTGAACTCATATCGGAACCTGGATATATCACTTCAAAAATTGCTATCAGCGATGCAACGGAGCGACTCGCTCATTAGTGAACCTTGTCAATTTCGCACTTACTTAGAGGAGAAACCTATGAAAAAAGAAACGAATATCACTGTCAGCCTATCTCTGGGCGCGCTGTTGACGACACTCTATTCTTGTCAGACAGTTGAAAATGGCGGCAAAGTTGTTGACTCAAGTAAGCGAGAAGTCATTATAAGCTCAAATAGCGACCCAAGAAGTGCACTTCCGCAAGGCGAACGTGACTCGACCATCAGCCGATCACGCGAGCAGCTCCAGGAATCCTTAGGTGCAAATTCCCGAGATGTTAAGGCGCTTCTGTCTTTAGCTGAACTTCAACTGACACAGGGTCTACTGAATGATGCAGAATCGACCTGCCGAAAAGCTCTATTGGTAGACGTCAAAAACGCAGACGCACAGAGGATCATGGCCCAGATTTCTATTCGTCGGCAAAACTATAAAATGGCTATGATTTTCCTGACAGCGCTCGGCGGCGAGGAGTCTAAAGACTCCAATGTTCTCAACATGCTTGGATTGATTGCCTATAATGAGAAAAAATCAAGTGAAGCTGTTCGCCTATGGAAGCAGGCGGTCAATCTTAACCCGAGCGACATGTCGGCTAGAATGAATCTTGGGGTCATATATCTGAAAAACAAGATGTTTCAACAGGCTGGCGCACAATTTGAACGAGTACTAAAGGTTGCGCCAGCTCATCAAGACGCAAAACTGCACTTAGCCATCGTCGACGCATCAAGGGGTAACTATGAGCAAGCAATCGAAGCATATAAGTCCATCTTAGCTCAGGACAGCTCCAATGAGCTGGCTCTATTCAACCTTGCTGTCGCCGAAAAAAATAGCGCTCGCTACGATGATGCTTTAGCCGGACTAAAGAGACTCATTAAGGTTAGCAAATCTCGGTCTGCCACTACGGATGCTGCATTCGCCCTTATCGAAGAGATCAACACTCTCAACAACAAAGGTGATAAGATTTCAGATGACGAATTACAAGCTTTAGCCAACGAATTAGCTAAACGCCCAGTCGGCAAAGTCCCGCCTAAGCAAACGACCATAAATGCAAGCTCTGCGGCAAAAGCTTCCGCAGATAAGAGCACCACATCCCAGGCTTCGGGTAAACAAGTCGCCGCGAAAAAACAACCTACGACCGTTGATCCTGATATTGACGCCAAGAATGAAGCGAGCGCCAGTGACCGCGATATCGAAGCTCTAGAACGCCAACTTAAAGAACCAGCACACTAAGAAAGAGGTGGAAATCATGCTAAGACTAAAGTCAGGGTTTTATCCACTAGCACTGCTGCTAGGGTTAGCAGTACCCCCCCCGCAGCTTTACGCCGCACAGAAGCCTAATAAAAATCAGAAGCCTGCGCCCGTTAAAATTGATAGTTCAGCAGATCCGGACGGCTTCATCGCGACGCCATCTACAAAAATAGACTTCTCCGACACTATGATTGACGGAAAAATGAAAGCGCCAGATGGTTTTATGCTGCAAGGCCAGCAAAGCAACAGCCTGAGCCAAATGGTCAAACTACGTAGCAACTTCAGAAATGAACTAAACAACTCTCGCAGCGCCACGAAAGCACTCGTTAAGTAAATGGCAACTTCTAGATCTTGATTTTGTCCCGACAGAGAGATCAATACTATGAGTATTCTTCAGAAGCTGGCCATCAGCCTTGCACTAAGCACAGGGATCACCACCGGATTGCATTCGGAAAACGCATTTGCGCAATCAAACACCAGTAAAAAATCAGCAAAGGGACGCAAAGGCGGAAAATCTGGTAGGCAAATAGATTCCAACGATGGTCGCTACACGGAAGGCGTCTCGTTGGCAGATGGGTCACGCGAGGCTAATTCAAGTTCAATATATTTTCTTGCCACACTCGGGCTCTCTCCCCAGCCGTTGATTGGCGCTGGAGGGACTGCAGGATTGACAACGTCATCGGGCCACATTTGGGAAGCCTCATTAACTTTAGCTGGCGGAAAACGGGGCGAAGTTGCGGCGCGCGTCATTCAGGCCGTCGGCCGCTACAGGCTATCTTTGTTTGGATTTGGCTACGCGGCGTTCGGCGGAGGTTTTCGAAACGCGGATGGTGCCTGGAACGTTCTAAGCGTTACAGGCTTTGAATACGAAACAAGTTCATCGCTAAACGCATTCACATTTGATAGTGCCTTGGGAGCCTCAACTAAATTAGGACGTTTGTTAATTGAGGCAGACGTACTTGGTATCTCCTACCCTATCTTCAAATTAGGCGTAAAAAAATCACCCCTAAAGCAGGATGATGTCGACAGGACTGATGAAGCAAAGCAGCAAAAAGTTTTTGATTCGATTGCGACTGGTTTATCTATAACGCTCATGAAGGTTGGCGTAGGTATCACGTTTTGAGCGGAATTTACTTCTCGTCTTCCGGGGTGAAAAACTGCTTTATACGGGGCCAATAGGAAGAAAAATCCTTTTCGCCCGAAATGTCGTAATACATGACATCGTTTTCCTCCGGGACATGTTGCAGCTGAAATCCGTGTCCGATTTCATGAGCGAAAAGCTTTTTGAGCTCCGTGTTTATGGCGCCATTTTTTTCATCGCTTTTGTTCGACTCGAGGAAATCTTGGTCAAATTCTACTTGGAGACTGTAAGTAACTGTCTCGGTCGACTTTGTGCCCGGGATTGGCACCATTAGCCCTTCGCGCTCTGTCGAGGAGAACCATTGCCCCCAGCCGACCTTACCATCGCGCTTTTCTAGCCCTTTGGTAATTATGACGGGACAGTTTGCAGTGTCGGGGGAATCAGAAAATTCAAGCGCCGTAAAACCGACGTTATTGTTATAATCTTGAATCAGTCGCTTTACGAGAGGAGCAAAAGTTTGGTCACTATTTTTGAGGGCTAACACATAGGTCTTGATTTCAGACCTCTCGACTCGGGCTGCACCGCACGACGAAAATACGAGTGCTATAAGGATAGGAAGGATAAACGAAGGCCACATGAGACTCTCCAAAGCAATCAACAACAGCAGCAAAGGCACCAGCAGAAGAACAGCAACTCGGGGGAGAACCCGATGACAAGCTTTTAATTGAATTTCATTAGAAAGTCAATATTTTTATTGAAATCTTTAGAATTTTATGGTCGAGGCCGGCTTGGATGACATTGCTTTTTAATTATTTATCCAATGATTACAAATGATTCCGCCTGGGTTTCATGGCATTCGAATTTTTTAAGGGGGGCTCTTGGCGGACCACAGAGAACAAGGCCACCTTGCGGAAGATCAAAGCCCCCGCCGTGAGCGTGGCAAACGAGCACCCCACCTCGCATCTCACCAAATTCACTAAGCTTTACTGGCTGATGGGCGCACTGGTCTAAAAAGCAAAGAAGTTGTCCCTCTACCCGCACCAAAATGAGGTCCTGGCCCCCCAAACTGCGGGCGACAATCTGGCCCTCTGGAAAATCAGTGGGCTTCCCAGCTGAATAGCTCTGGCCCATTGCCATCAAAGCACGCCCCGACGCTCCTGATCTCGTTCGATAGCTCTGAAGAGAGCACCGAAGTTACCCTCCCCGAATCCGAGGTTGTTTTTGCGTTGAATGAACTCAAAAAAAATCGGTCCAATGACATTCTTGGAAAAAATCTGGATGAGGTATCCGCTGTCATCCCCGTCCACTAGCAAATTGTGCTTTTGGATTTTTACCCGATCTTCCGTCACGTTCGGAACCCGTGTAAACACATCTCGATAGTAGTCCTCGTCAATGTCCAGGGTTTCAAGACCCGAGTTAGCCATCTGATCCATAGTTTTTAAAATATTTGGAGTTAGAAGCGCAATGTGCTGAATACCCGGGCCTTTGTATTCATTTAAATACTCGTTAATTTGACTCTTTGACTCAGTGCCCTCATTGATCGGTATGCAAAAACTACCACAAGGTGAACGAAGCGCATAACTGAGGAGTCCTGTTTTTTGTCCACGGATATCGAAGTACCTGACCTCTTCAAATCCGAACACATTTTTATAGAAATCCGCGAGAGGCTTTAGTTCCCCTTGATATACGTTATTAGTCAGATGATCCATCAACGCAAAACCCTTACCGTCGACCATTTCAGGTTTTGCGGCTGGAACGAAGCCCATATCACCGTAGCGTCCTGGATTTTTGTGATCATCGATAAAGTAAATAACACTGTCGCCCACACCAAGAATTGCGGGCACTGGCTTACCATGTCTCACGTAGTCGCCCTGTGGAGCAGGTTTTGCGCCCCTGGCGATAGCCGTTTCAAAAGCCTTTTTTGCATCCTCTACCCGCCAGCCAGTGGCACACGCACAAGGTCCGTGCTGTTTTGCAAACTTTTCAGCAAATGTGTTTGGCTCTCGGTTGACCAGAAAGTGAATATCGCCTTGATTGTAGTAATCGATAGCTTTGCTGGCATGAGTTTTTGTCAGCGAAAAACCAAGGGACTTAAAAAGTTTCTTTAGCTCATTCGGATTTGGGGATGCAAACTCAACAAACTCGAAGCCGCAGATTCCAACTGGATTATTCTTATCGACCGTCATTCGAATGGCCCCCTCGCGTTAACCAAAAACATGGTCATTAATAGGCATTTTTATGAATAAACCCACGAACAAAAGTTAGCAAGAGAATCCGGAAATCAAACCATAGCGACCAATTTTGGATATAGTAAAGATCACACTCGATCCTCTTTTCAATACTTGTATCCCCTCGCCAACCATTTACCTGCGCCCAACCCGTGATGCCGGCCTTGACTTTATGGCGCAGAAAGTAGCCTGGGATCTTCCTACGAAAGTCATTCACAAACACAGGCCTTTCGGGACGAGGCCCCACAAGGCTCATATCACCTTTGAGAACGTTAAAAAACTGCGGCAACTCGTCAAGACTGGTTTTACGCAAAAATTTGCCGAGCCACGTGGCACGTCCATCACCGGCAGATGCAAACACGGCACCCGTTTTCTTTTCCGCATCCACAGGCATCGATCTAAACTTCAACATCATAAACGTTCGACCATCTAATCCCATTCTCTCCTGACGATAGAAGATCGGCCCAGGAGAAGACAAGGGTACTAATACTGACACAACAGCCATAACGGGCGAAAAAACCAACAAAGCAAATAACGCGCCACAAATATCGACCATACGCTTAAAAATACTTTGCACTCCCGCCAGCGGGCTATCATGCACACTGATTACGGGCACCCCCGAAATCAACTCAATTCCCGCGGCTAGCTTTGTTAGCTTCATCAAGTCGGGAAGCAGCTTGACGTCCGGGACTTGGTTAGCGATAGCCTCGAGGTTTGATTCTATCCAACTAAAATTTTTATAAGGTAAAGCAATAATAACCGTCTGCATCGGGTGCTCGACGAAAAACTGAGCCCAATCCGTCTGCTCGTCGTATAAGGTTAGACCGCGTGCCTGAGCAAGACGACGTCCCAGCTCCACATGCTCAACATCACCAACCAACACGACGCCAGACACATCGTTGGCTGAAATTTCGCCTAAACTAGCCATCCTGATGGCTGTCTCAATAAATTCACCAGCGCCAATGATGAGGGTTTTCCTGGGCGTTGCCCTACGTCGATAAACTCGCAGAGCCTTCCGAACCATACTGCGACCAAAAATGATCATGATCGGATGGGCTACAGCAAATAACGCCATCACTATCCTCGAATAGCGGTACTCTTCATAAAAATATGTGAACGCAATAAAAGTCATCGTAGCTAACGCACACGACTGAATGACATCGATCGCCTCCAATATCGCGCTACGATGACGGTTACTTCGTCTGTAAAACCCTGCCGCAGCAAAAACACCCAGCCAAATCACTGCGATAAATGGAACTAATTTAAAGTAGAGACCGGCTTCGGGGATGCCTTTAGAGGTTTCAAAACCGACGTTAAATCTCAGAAACCATGCAAGAAGCCAAGCGGCGAGAACCATAACGACATCAACCGTCATGCGAATGAGCGTTAAAATGTTCTGCTTTCGTGGATTCATGCTTACCAAACCTTTTTTAAGAAAAATCTTGAGTCATCAATTCGTCCAACGTCACCCGCATTTTTGAGATAAAATTCTCGCGGCTAAACTTACCGGCAAACTCTTGAATCTTCGATTGATCCCATGTCAATGCCTCGGATTGCGCTAAAGCCTTGGCAAGTGAGTCCGTAGTGGCCTCACTGAAAAAAAGTCCTGTTTGCCCTTCAATAACAAAGTCCAAAGCGCCGCCGCGCTTCAACGCTATGACTGGCTTGCCACTAGCCATCGCTTCGATTGCTGTGATTCCAAAATCCTCAACGCCTGGAAAAATAAATGCTTTGGCCCCAGCAAAAAGCGTCGTCCATTGCTCGTCACTAGGCGCATTGATGATTGTCGTGTGATTTCCAGCCAGTTGACGCAGACGCGCTAATTCAGGCCCTTGACCCGCCACAATAAGCTTTTTCCCAAGGCGTTCACAGGCTTTAATAGCCAAATCAAATCGCTTGTATGACACGAAGGCTCCCGCAGCGAGAAAATAGTCACGGGTGTTTTCGGATGATTTTGACCTAAACCGAGACACGTCCGTCGGCGGTGGGATGACCAAAGACCGGCGCCCATAGTATTTTTTTATTCGTTTCTGTATGAACGTTGAGTTCGCCACGAATAAATCAACGCGTGCAGACGACGTGACATCCCAAGCGCGCAAAAAAGTACTGGTCACACTCACAACAAAATTTACGAGTGGAATTTTGCGCGCCCAACCAAGATATTCGCCGCGCTGATCCCAGATATATCGCATCGGAGAGTGCATATAGCAAAGATGTTTTGCATCGGGATCAACAATCACGCCTTTAGCAACGCAACTAGACGTACTGATCACTAAATCAAAACCGCCGAGATCAAACTCCTCAATCCACACTGGCATGAGCGGTAAAAGAGCTTTTCGCATGAATTTAAGTCGATTAGCCACGGGATGGACGTGGATTTTTCTCGTCTTAAGCTCGCCAGGAAGGGTTGATAAATCGCAAAAAAGTGTAAAAATTTCTGCCTCAGGATAGAGACTTGCGATAGCCTCCAGCACTTTTTCTCCACCCCTCCAAGACACCAGCCAATCGTGAACAATCGCAACTCGCAAGGCTTTCGCGGCTCCTTTGGTTTTTTACCAACTTTTCTGATCACGGCTTTCGCCTGTCCTATTATGATTACAAAGGACAAAACTCGCAGCACAAATCTCAACAATTCGCTCAAGTTGCGTCAGGACAAGCTTTTCAGGCGAAAAAAAAGTGCCCGGCAATATTTGCACCGGCACTGAACATGAGGTTAAGATTAAAACATAGGTGACATTCATTTTTTGCTTGACACCGCCTGATTCTGGAAAACGACACCGTTATCTATCACTCAGGCCTCGTCAGCCCAGCTAACGCCGAAACGTACCACTTATTTGGTCGTGGGGCGCCTCTGGATCACTCGCACGGAGACTTGACTCAGCATGAGCCACTCTGACAAGCGCACGGAACTACCGGTAGCACCGCTACCCTCGTCACAACTCTTTTGTGACGTGCCCGTGTCTCGCGTCACCGAAAATTGGCAGCAAGCATTCCCTGAAATCGTCGGTCGCAGCAGATCTATGTCAACTGTGCTGGAGACCGTAACTAAAATAGCCCGAAGCGAAAGCTCGGTTTTGATCAATGGTGATAGCGGCACTGGAAAAGAACTCATTGCGAGAGCCATCCACCGGCTATCGGGACGATCCCACAAACCATTCATTGCAATCAACTGTAGCGCCATCCCCGAAAATCTCCTTGAAAGCGAACTCTTCGGCCACGAAAAAGGCGCGTTTACGGGCGCTGTGCAGCGTCACCACGGAGTATTTGCTCGGGCCGAGGGTGGGACGCTATTCCTGGATGAAATCGGCGACATGGCGCCATCACTCCAGTCAAAGCTCCTGCGTGTTTTACAAGAAAAGACTTTCACACCGGTCGGTGGCAAGGAATTGTGCAGAGCCGATGTGCGAGTCATTGCGGCGACTCACGTTGATCTTGAGGGAGCCATCCTAAACGGCACATTCCGTAGCGACCTTTACTACCGTATCAATGTGCTGCCTGTGACCTTGCCTGCCTTAAAAGATCGCCGCGAAGATATTCCCCTTCTACTGAATCACTTCATCGAAGTTTCCAATCGAATGCACCCGCAACAGCCCCAATGCTGGTTAACGCAAGAGTCTGCCTCAATTTTAAGCGCGCAGCCTTGGCCCGGTAATATTCGTCAGCTGCAGAATCTGGTTGAACGGCTTGTCGTCATGCGTGGCGGCGGCGCTATCGGTGTGGAACATCTACCGAGTGAGTTTCTGAGCGCCACCGGACTGGTATCGCAGCCCTCAAACCATCCATTCACGTCGAAAGCTGAATCGGTAACAAACCAAAATCTACCTCGTAACAACGCTGGTCAGTCCGTTGATGCTCGGAGCGAGTCTCTAGCCACTCGCAGCCCTTTCCCTACGGGCACAAGACTCTCAGAACTTAATCCTCGCCCTGGCGTCACCGCCATGCAGGTTCCGGCTGATTTTGGCGTACTTCCTGCCGAAGGCATCAATCTAATCGAGTTTATTGAGAATCTGGAAAACAGCCTGATCACGCAGGCGCTTCAGAGAACCGACAATAACCGCAACCAAGCTGCAAGGTTACTCGGTATGAACCGTACAACGCTCGTCGAGAGAATTAAGAAGCGCAAACTTTCACCAATGAATCCTGCCAGCGAAGAACTATAAGAATTCCATATTCGGGAATTAGTAAGTTTTATAGCTGGAAATTTTGCGAACAGCCTCCCTATTGCTACAATTTTAAGATGTTCAAAAATTGGCGATAGCACAGGGAGGTTTTATGGCTCGCTCATCTCTCATAAAGCTTGGACTAACGGCAATGATTGCCTCGGTCCCAGCGACGACAGCACTTGGTTTCGTAGCGCCGGAACACAGCGTTACATCCAAAGCGGTGGCTGCTCTTTTGGTTCGCGGCGAACGCGTCATAAGACCCGACACGATTGACGTCAGTACCACGAAATTTGCAAACCGTTTTGACCCATCAACAAAAATCTCGGTTGATGAACACAGCGGGGCTGTTCGCATGATAACTGGCGATCTCGCAGCAAAAGCATCCTCTCTTAGCCGAGCTGAGTTGCTCGATATCGCTAGAAACTGGATTGCATCACATGAGGATGTGCTGCAGGTGAACTTAAATGATCTGTCGCTTGTTGACGCAGCGACTTTGATCACGCCTGACGTTCAATTCCTGCGATTTGCGGTTTCAAAAGACGGGATTCTTATCGCCGATGCATCAGTAAATATGCGTTTTAAGGCTGGGAAACTTATTCAAGTTCAATCACGCTCATTTGGTGAAGCTCAAGAAGACAATGGTGGAAATCTTGTAAGCTCCCAAGACGCTGTAAGCACACTTGCAGCTGGTGCAGCGGTTCACGACATGGGACAAAAGTACCGCGTTAAGCAAATTGCCAACGGCTATAAGCTTGCTCTGGTCAACAGCGCAGTCGTCGAACTCGACGGAGAGTCACTCAGCGTTGAAACCTTGGCTAGCAATGGCGAAGTCTTCTCAAGCAAGAATACCCGTCACTTTGCATCAAGCCATGCGCATGGAAAAGTATTCCCAAGAACCTACTTTGAAAGCTCCCTGACGGACGTCCCAATGATGGAAATGGATCTTCAAGCGGGAGGCTCAGCACTGACTACGGGAGTTGATGGTAGGTTCGACTTTGCAGGAGCGGCCGCTCCAACTGTCTCTGGTTTGAAGGGAAAGAAATTTCGCGTCAACACCAGGTCGGGTACACCAGTTGCAAAAGCTGCAACTAAAGTCGGTGACGCGTGGGACCTTAACCTTGATGTGTCGACCGAAAAAGACCAAGCCCAAGTTCACACGTTCCATCACTTAAACCTTATGGTTCAGAAAGCTAAAAAGTACGTTTCATCTCCATGGATGGACCGACCACTGACAGCAAACGTGAACTTAAGCCAAACATGTAACGCCTACTGGGATGGCAACTCTGTAAACTTCTTCTCAGCTGGTGGCGGCTGTGGCAACACAGGCCTCATTTCAGACGTCATGTACCACGAGTGGGGCCATGGCTTTGATGAGAACACAGGCGGTATCGATGACGGGGCATACTCTGAAGGATTTGGCGACATTATGTCGATGGTCATGACCAACGATAGCCGCCTTGGGCCAGGATTCAGATCTAACGGCGGCATCGTTCGCGATATGGAGCCAGATAAGGTTTACCCCAAAGATCGCGGCGAAGTTCACGCTGAAGGCTTGATCATCGGTGGAACCTTCTGGGATCTTTTCAAGACCCTAAGCGCTAAATACGACGCCGAGAAAGCCAACGACATCGTCTCGTCTATCGCTTTCAAGACCATCTTCACGGCAACCACCTACCGCGACGTTTACGAGGCCGCACTCGTTGTAAATGACAACGACACCGACCCCGTGACCCGCTCCCCTGACTTCTGCGAAATCAATGGAGCCTTTACCGCACACGGACTTGCGACGAAGTCACCCGACTGCAAGTAGACTAGAACTTTAAAGCCAAGCGTCATTTTGCCGCTAGCCCCTACTAATGGGGGTTAGCGGCAAAATTATTTAGTCACATCGACAGTATAAGACCTCAAATAGCTTATTGATTTTAGGAGTTTAAAAAACATACTGGAGCTCTGAGCGCCTTTTGCCGTTAAGAAGTCGTCAGGAGGTGGAGTTGTGCGTAATTTTGTATCAGCTTCTGCCCTATCGTTGGCGCTCTTATTCTCCTGCAACGCAGGTGAATTCGCAGGCGATGGCGCGACCAACGTGAGACCCACAGGCAAAAAACCTCCGACAACGTCCACTCCTAATAAGCCAGGAGACACTCCGATTCCTGGCTCAAATGAACTCATCGTTGATGACGGCGGAAATATATCTCCGTTACCTGACTACACTAGCTGTATGCAACTTCCTAAAAACGGTAAACGTGGATATGGCCAGTGTGGCGACAACGAAGTCGTAGTTATCGTCAACGACGGACAAGCCAAAGAGATGACCTGCTGCCCACTTGCCAGCCCAATAATTTTGTCCCAGAAGCCTGATGAGAGATATATTACACGCTCAGGTCGCTGCCAGAGCAACGAAGTGCTAACCGGAATGGTCTCGCCACAAGGCACCGGCTATTGCACAAAGATCAATACATCTTTGGTGAAATTATCGACACCAGTGCCGTCCGTATATGCCACAGGTCAATTCCCGGGAATCCTCGGAGAGATCGCGCGAAGCTACAATGTGAGTGACACATGCATTTGCCCCGAGGGAACAGTAGCAATCGGGGGACATACACCGCAGGACAACACCTGTATTGAGCAATGTGTCAGAATTCAGAAAAAATAGTTTAATCTGAAGACTTTTGCCTTCACAAACGCCGATCGTAAACGATTGTGTATTAGCCGCCCCCCCCAAAGAAAAATCTAGACGGAATCTCGCTAAACTCCTAGACTTTCCGAACTTATCTAGAAATCATCCGCGGGGGCGATTGTGATGTTGGCTCTTTCAAATTCCGTCAGCCAAACGCTGAGGATCCTGACTTGTATTGTGCTTGTGATGACGACGGTCACCTCCTGTGGCAAGGAGGACGAGAAAAAGAAGGAACCGGAAACTGACGCCGCATTTGCTGGGCTATGGAACGACGTATTTGCCAACCGCTGTGGTACATGTCACGGTGTGACATCAAATACAGATACGCTTGGCGGCCCTGACATGCGAACTCAAGACGCCTTTCACGCCGGAATGGTTAACAAAAAAGGGTCTGACTATCCGAACTGGGATACGTTTCAAACAAACCGCGTCGATTGTCTCGCAATTCCGTTTATAACTCCTGGTAATCCAAACCAATCTTTGTTGGTCGCAATTTTCGACAGCACCGTCAAACCTTGCACTATTAAAAGTCACACTGAACCCCCACAAAGTATTTCTATGTCAGCAGCACAGCTTGCCAGCCTAAAAAGTTGGATCACAAGCGGCGCTCCTCGTTAAGAACGTCTCGATCAGGATCCGGTTGATGAGCCCTCGGCTTTGGACATTGAAGTCAAGACGACGCCTACTGGCCTTTGTGATATTTTCTGTGGTCACGGGCGCCTGCTTCATGCTCGCAGCCTACGGTTTCCTACGGTCATCTTATGTACAAAAGCGGATCATCGCATCGATTCGCCAGCCCCTCGCTGACCTTGGGGTCGAGGTGAAATTTGACGACTTTGAAGTCGACGTTTTTGCTGGATTTAACTTCGTCAATCTTCGATTAAAAATCGACACCCCTCCAAAAGCAAAAGTAGACGTCGCTATCAAACAGGCCAGACTTAGCTACGGATTTTGGGCCCTCATCAGACAAAAACTTGAGCTGTCTGGCGCAACATTTAAAGGCCTAGAGGGCTCCATATCGCTTGATCTTCCGAAAAGTCAAAGAGACCAGAAGGCCGAGGCATTAACGTTAGAATCACTTATTAAGATGATTCAGTCCCCAAGTTTCACGGTTTCAATTCCCAATGTGGATATAAGCGATATCAAGCTACATGTGGCATTAACTCAAGGAGCAAACTCGACAGAAATTGACATCAAAGAAACTGAGATCTCATCCCAAGTTTCGCTGATTCCAAACCACTTCAAGTTTAAAATTAAGGCGTCTCTGGTTGCCAGCGGCCAACACTCAATGTCAAGCTTATCAGACACGACGCCTCAGTCTAGCGACACGACCAAAATCGCCTTCAATAAAGTATCCTTGCAACCTGATTTTCTCTTCGAAATCCAGACAGCTCAAAATCAATTCAACTTGAGCTTGCAGCTCAACAAGTCGCATTTATTACTGGACGGTGTTAGCCTTTCATCGGAGTCCGGCCTCGACAAGAACAAGCTGCATTTGAATCTAAAGAACTTAAGCTCAAGGCAAGACCTTAAAGTGATGAGAAGCGGGGCGGTAAACACAGCCGACGGGTGGACTGGCCTCCTGCGTGGGCTGGGTACTCAGGGGCAACTCTCACTAAGCGCATCTGGACTTGGAATCGAACAGAAAGTAACGGCCGCCAAGAAAACGTCCAGCATCACGACGAATCTTGATCACTTGAAGCTCAGTGAAAAATGGGATTTTGAGCTAGATAATAACACTGATTTTGACCGTCACAACTGGACGCTCGATCAACGTGTAGAGCTAAAAAACCTAAACGCCTTCCTCTCAGACTCGGGTAAACTTTCATTGCAAGAGGCCATGCTGACCACTGTCTCAAAAGTGAAACAGGGCGCTGGAGATGTTGATTTTCGACTTGGTCTTGAGAAGCTTCAACATCCAAGCCTCTCCGCTCCCGCGTCCTTTGAACAATCAGGTCAAGCCAATCTCAACATACCTGGAAAGGCCCTCGGTGTTGACCTGACAGCCAAGTTAAATGGACGGAAAATTTTGGGTATACTCGTATCGACGAAAGATACTGGATCAGACCTCGACTGCCAGCTTAAGTTCGCCACGTCAGCTCCTCAATCGCTTGCGGAAGTCATCCCCGCCTCCGCAGCCCTTGGCAAACTTGGATGGCCTGAGGCCAGTGGCACTTTAAAGCTAAATATTCTTCACTCCCAACCTTTGAACCAGTTCAATATGGACAATTGGCACCAACTCCAATCATCACTGAAATCGGATGTACTCATTAAACCATCCATACCTACGAACCCCGCCGAACAACTATCGTTCCGCTCGGCCAAGCTTACGGCTGATGTTTCGCTCTCTAAAAGAACATCGTCGCAGAAAACAAATGAACTACTAGCCGCACTGAATATTAATGTGGATGAATTGGGCCATCCCGTGCTGGCGACCCTAACGTCAATCCAGAGTCATAACGAGGTCAACGCCGACCTTGGTCGCGAGTCATCAGGAGTTTTCGAGCACAAGACATCTAGCAATGGAGACCCGTTGATCACGATGACGACAAAGTGGGCGGAAAAACCAGGCCAAATGAATCTGAACAACGAATTACTTATCAAGGCCTCGCAAAAACTCATCGCAAGTTTACGAAACCCAGGCCCTCTCGCATCGATTGGTGATGTCACGATAAAGGGCAACCACAAATTAGAGGTCAAACATCGAGAGAGCTCTATTCTTGGGATTAACAGTAAAAACTTTAAGACAGTTTCAGCTGTAGCGGATCTATCACAAGTCCTTGATCAAAAGCCGGATGACAATGGTAAAACCTTATTTTTGGTCAAAAAGCCCCTAAAAATACAATCTTCGTCTAAGTTAAATTCTGGAAGCTTTGATCTCAAAACCACATTTGATGCGTCAGCGCTCGCTTACGGCAAATTAGCCACAGTCAGCGGAGTCAAAGGAGACTTAGGCGCAAAACTTGATGATATCAGAGAACCCACCAAAGCCGACTTAGACATCAATTTTGCAGTCAAAACGGTCGAGTTCCTCACCACATCCCAAGGGCCTGCGACGTTTGACCGAAGTCTAAAGGATCTCACCTTCAGGGCCGGTGCCGCATTAGATAACGATGTGATCGCGATACATACCATGGACGGCGGCCTAAAAGATGGGACCATCCGCGTGAGCGGCCAAGGCGAATTCAAAACAGCGGGGAGCGGGCAGCTTGATGGGCAGATCAGTTCTAAGCTACTCGATGAAAAATCGGTTATATCCGGATCAGGGCAGTTTCTTGCTCCATTTAAAATCATTCTTTTTGACAAAGAGCGGTTATCGTTTGAAGCAAACCCTTCCTTTGAAAACTTCAGTGTCGTTGTCGGTGATTTCGCAGCCAAAAATGTCAACGGCACCATCACCGTACTAGAAGAACTCAAGCTAGAAAAAGACGGCAAAATTGGATTTCTCTATTTGAAGTCCCAAAACCCTTTTGCCAGGGTCGATTACGAAAACGTCGAGCCTTATGTTGAGGAAAAATCCCAACTGACATTCGATCAGGTATCCTGGAAACACATTGTGGTGGGACCCATGGTACAAAGTTTTGAAATCCGTCAAAACCTCGTACTGCTTAATGATTTAAAAATGGATCTACTCGACGGCAGCATGGTTGGACGATTTTACCTGGACCTGCACCCTAGCCGACTGAGAACTGGATTTCTTGGCCGTTTCTCTGGCATTAAACCAGAGCTCCTCAAAGCCCCAGATCGCAGGTCAGCCCCAAAAGACTGGGCTCCTCTCGCTGGACGGATGGCTATCGACTTCGATATGCGAAAAAGGCTTGCCGCCGGGCGAATGGACTTTACTCAAATTGGTAAAAGACAGCTTCTAAGCCTTCTTGACGCACTCGATCCTGACTTCAAGGACACCCAAGTCGCCTTAGCCCGTAATGGCCTTCGCATCGCCTATCCGCGCGCCGTGGGTATCGATATGGACCACGGACTTATGGATCTAAAAATTGCGCTCGATGGAGCCGTCAGTAGTGACGTAGCGGTAAGGTCCCTACCACTTTCTGCACTTATTAACTCTCAGGCCGGTGAGGCGCTGAGCACCATAGAAACATTGATCAATTGATTTTTTATAGGAGACGCCCATGAAACGCATCAATCATCTAAATACCTTGAGCCTTGCGGTAATGTCAGCCACGCTTTGGGGGTGCTCGCCAAGCATCCACCTCATAGATCGTCAAACCATCCTTGAGATTGAGGCTAGTGGTGATTGGCAGGAGCTTGACCGAAAATTCCAGGATCAGGAAGTAGCCTCTGGCCCACTACCACTTGAGAAAACGAAGACCAAAGGTGATCGCCGAAAAGTCTTCAGCATGACTCATTCCGATAAAAACAACGAGAACTCAAAACAACAAAAATCAGAATCTAAAACGCCTGCGACGAACGTGAGGTAATTCATGAAATCCCAAAGCCTACAGCTGCTTCTCATTGGCTCCCTACTGCCAGCGGTCGCCTTCGCCCAAGCTCGGTCTGGAAAAAACATTCGCGTGTTCACACCGCTAAAGAAAATAACCGTTGGGCCCTTTGATAATTTCCAGGCCTCTGTGACCAGTGACGAATCCAGTCTCTTCTTCACGAGAAGTCAAAATCTATCATCGCAGGTCTTTAAGTTTGATACCAAAACAGGCCTCACCGCGGCTGTGACGAAGTCTGACGTTGACGCAAAAAATGCGGCTGTGAGCCAAGACGGATCTCGTCTGGCCATCACTTATTTTGGTAACGACGCCAAAGGTGACGTTTGTCTGGTCGAAAAAGACTCTAAGATTTCATGCATTACTGAATCGGGCCTCGGTGAGCATTCGCCCTTTTGGATCGATCCAGATACCCTTGGCTACGTCCAAAGTAATGACCGAGGGTCATCTCATAAACTTTTTACTTACAATCTAAAAACAAAATCAAAAAACCTTCTGAAAGAGGGGCATATCTACGGACCATCCCTAGCGCCGGGTAAAAATACGCTGGTCTACAAGGCCCAAGGCCCAGAGTTTGTACTCATGGATCTCACCAATAAATCCGAGATAACACGCATCAAAATCAACCTACCAGGAAGCTCTGGATTAGCGAAATTCTCGGTTGATGGAAACTACATCTACTTCTCCCAATACATGCTAGACAGTAACCGCGACCTAGTTCTCGACAGCCGTGACGCGTCAGCTATTTTTCGCCTCAAAGTAAATGATGCAAAAGTATTCCCTGAGCAATTAACGTCCCTGGACCAAAACTGCTCCTACCCTACACCCGCAAAGACGAAGCTGTATCTAACGTGCGCATTTGAGGGAGCCCTCGACGTCTACAGCGCACCACTCGAGGGCATTACGCCCGCGACTTGGTCACCAAAGGATGTCTGGGAAGCCCACCAAGCAGCCCGCACCTACAGCGACAAGATCATGCTTCTCAACCAAGTCATGGTACGAAGCAAGGACCTCAGTGAAGCCGAGTTTGAAGACAGATTATTCAGTAACTTTGTATTCATGCACTCCTGGATGCCAGCCGCGTTCTACGCTAAAAGCCTTAAAGACAAGTCCCCGGACTACGCCGTACAACTCCTGCTTTTGGAGACGTTAACAAAGTGGGACGCCCTACCTAGCAAAGAAAACGTGGCTGAGTTGACTCGCATGCTGTCATCAGCAGAGACCAATCTTAAAAATCTACCTGCTAGTCCGATGCGTCAGATCGCTCAAGCTCATATTGAATTCTTTAGGCACCGAGACACGTCAGCTCTCAGTATCGCCAAGGACGCCAAACCGACCAACGCCATGGGCCTTTACTGGCAAACCAAGATATTTGAAAGGCTTTTGGCCAGTAAGCCCGGACTCACCTACGAAAATGTGCTCCTCAACAGAGTTGTCTCTGCTGAATCAAACGAAGAGACAAGAGTGTATTACCTAGCTCGTCTGTTTGAATCGCTAGAAAAAGAAAAATCTCGTGAGACCTTTTTCTCGCAGCTTGAATCCAAGCTAAAAGCGGCCGCAGACCAAGACTCCACTCGCCTACTTGAACTGGTCCAAAATGAACGACAAATCTACCGAGTTCTTGCCACTGAAGATCAAACGGCCGTTCGTGATGAACTTCGTCAGGTGGTCGAGAGAGTTAAGCGACTAAAAGACAATTACTTCCCGCTAAGACTTCTATTTTCCAGGACGATCGTTTTGCTCCAGACGAATAACCGCCCGAGGGAGCTATCTCGTGTCATGAGCTTATGGCTTTCCTATGTTGATCCTAAGAGCAAAGAGTATCCTTACGCCATCGAGGCCCTGCGATCGACCTCGCTTGAGGCTGCTTATAAGTTTTATCATGGATCTGCTCAAAATAAGGAGCTCGCCAAAGGCTCATTCTATAGCAACATCAGAACAACTGATGATCTCGAGTCCCATTATCAGTACGTCCTCATGAATTCTTCAAAAGACGCCTGGGCTGAGCTTTTAAAAACCTACGAAACGATGGTCAAAGATGGGCTCATCGAATCAGACAGCCTAACCTTTGTGAAAGCTATTCATTCAACGATCAACGGCGGCAAAGCACCCTCGAAGTCTGAGCTTTCTAAGGCTTCGTCTGAGGTCGAAAAACTCTCTGATAACATGGTGGGAGTTGGCGCCAAGTATCAGTTCCTCGGATACCTGTATCACCAGCAGTTCCAAGCGACGGTCAAGGGTTTTGAGTTTGACGAAGATCTAGCGCAAAAGGCACATGGGAGCTATCTATACGCCATAGATGCTGCCTTTAGTAATGAGCGCATCCAGGCAGCAGCACTACAAAACCTTGGCCTTCTCCACATGGCACGCCGTAACTATGCCATGGCAGCTGAATACTTCCAAAAAAGGCACAGCTTTGCCTATGAAGACGCGTCACACCAAGAAGCTATTACCTGGTTTGCTGCAAAAGCTCTTTACCAAAGCTATCGCCCTGCAGAGGCAGTCGCCATGGTTGAGGAGGCTCTAGCCCTGCAAATTGCTAACCGAAATGCATTCTTAGAACGTCAGGCCTTCTACGCTTGGAACGCAGGCCAGTACCAAAAATCAGCTAAACTATATGAAAGCCTCATTCCGACGCTTGGTAAAAATGCCTCCAGCGGCATTCATCTTAGCTATGGCTACGCTCTCATGAAGTCGAATCAACCCGACAAGGCTGAATCATCACTCCTTAAAGCGGTAGACCTCGCGAAGAAGGAAGATAAAAAGACGATCGATGGCATTAACCGTTTCCCGCAGAAAATAGAATTTACGGCTAGAGGTCTACTCGCAAGACTTCCATTGTCCAAAGATAAAAACATAAAATATCTGACCGCACGCCTTGCGTTGTTTGACAATATGACTGGAAGCGCTAAGGACTACTATCAAGATGCCGCAACTCTGAAGTCTCAACACGTCAAAGAACAATTTGACCTAGCCCTCGCCAAATCAGACGAACCGTCACAGGCCGGCCAGGCTCCAAGGGAGCTGGAGAAAGCCTTAAAGCTTGCAAAGGATTTTGGCAATGACCATGGCTTTTTGAACCAGACCATCTTTACGACACTCAAGAACACTATGATTCTTGGCCGCAAGACACCAGCCCTTGCCAGCAAGCCTATAAAAGATCTTGTTGCTGAGATCACCAAAGACGCATCTAAAGAGTTCTCCGACGAGAAGACACCGTCCAATCAGCTAAGAAAACAGTGGGCTGAACTAGAACTCGTCAGCTTGGCGTATAGACTGGGCCAAGGACAGGACTTTGCAAAGCGCTTTGCTGATGAATCTGATAAACTATTGAATGGCCCCAATATGACTGAACTTGCGAAAGACCGCCAAGATCTTACAGCCTCTGTGAAGCAATACAGGGACAAGATGGCGAAGTTTCTCTAATTAGGAGGTGCGCATGAAGGCAACAACCATCGGCACATTGTTCATCAGTTCTCTAGTCGCATTGGCTGCTTGTAAGCCACGATCCAACTCGACCACTAAGGCGATTGTTACTAAAGACCGACAAAATGCGGTGGCATTTCTTCCTATGCGACAATACTCAACGAACAGCATGCTCGAGATCAGAGCCGTAAGTTGCGGTCAGGACCCTAGTTTGTCGTCAGGAAAGCCTGAGATTTTGATGAATATTCTTGAAAGTGGTGTGCAGATAGATCCTGCAGCACTGTATTACCGCGGCACGATCTTAGTCACGGCCAATGACTCACTCATTAACATTCAGGGTTTCGCTATTTCTCACAACTGCCGCGTACAGCTATCGGTGCCTGCCATTGGTGCTACCGGATTTTATGCATTGTTTGCGGACAAGACACCTGAGCTGGAACCCGTAAGACAGACGCTTTGGCTGGCACTGCGAGGGCCTTATCGCGGCAACGGCGCAAGTGCTCCGACGCTGGATGCTTTCATAGCAGAAGTTCTACAAGCTACAAGAACGACAGCCAAAGCCGCCAAAGCAAATGAACTCCTCGATGATCGCTATAACCCGTGCGTACCGAAATCGGAAAACTCCGCGTTCGATAAACTTAAATACTACAGTTGCTTGGTCGAGTCTGGTTCTCCCGCGGCTAACTATCTCAGCAAGACTGATAACCTCCCGGAGATCCGAGAAAAACTCAATAAACTTGCCAACGAGTTCGCCAACAAACAAGTTTCGGAAGCGCAGATTGATCAGGTGGCAGATCTGTTCGGAATGAATTTTGTCATGGGTGGCAGTATGGCTATTCGCAAGACTGGAGCCGTGGCTCGGCTTGCGTCCTACGGACTGGATGATGAGTCTGCGGATGATTCTGGATTTAATCTTCAAGGCGGCTCAGGAGCAAGCGCAAGTAGCCAAGCAAGCGCCCAAGGCTCAGGCTCACTAACCAAAGGTTCAGGGTCTCTTGCAGATGTGAACCCACAATACTATAAGCGTGAGTCCCAATCTCTTGATCGCATACCGGTAAGCCCTGAGAACAAATCTGCGTGGGATGCTGCCCGTGAACGAATGGCGGCAAATAGAAATAAACCTGCCGGAAATAACAATCCTTATACCAATAACGGAAGACTAGCCAACCAAAGAGATAATGGGATGTTCGACGAGAAAAAAGCTGATCGGTACATGTTGCCTAGACCGAAAGACCCCAAGCCTAGCTCCCCAGATCAGTTGACAGTATCCCCCCCTCAAAAAGATTACCAGCCGAGGCAACAAGGTAGCACAGGCGGGTTTTCGATCGACAGAGACAAGGTGCCTGGATTTGACCCTACAAAACCCGGCGCTGTAAAACCTCCCAAGCCATTTAATGGGGACGCGGAGGTCGACGTACCGGCGACTGATTCAACTGGTAAATCCAAAAACAGCAGAACCACCTTCGTGGCGCGCTGTAAGGATTTAGGAGGCAATCCGCATGGCGTGCTTTGCGTGTGTCCCAACGTATATGAGGGAGCTCAAGGGAAAAAGATCCGTGGCCCGCGGTTAACTGTGAACCCAGAGGATCCCAAAGAGCTGTCCTGCTCGAGAAAGCGTGAATATTTAGCACAAGAGCAAGCGAAGGAAGCAGCTGATCTTGTAGTCAAGCAAAGAAAAGAGGCGGATGATCGCCTAGCCAAGGAGAAACAAGAATATCATGAGCCGATGATTGCTAAGCTTGACAAAATTTGCAAATCTCTGAACGCAACACTGTCAGTCCCCTCTGATCGGATTGTTAGAAGAGGCACCCTGAATTGTATCTGTAATAATAAAGATGGGACGTCCTTTTCCGTTAGTGATGGCAGCGTCACGCAATCTCGCTGTCCGACAGACCAAGAAATCACGCAAAAACTCAATAAAGAACGCCAAACCAAGGCTAACGAGCTCGCACGGCTAACTAATGACTGTAAGTCAAATCGATACGGCACGGGCTACGATCCTGATACAAAACAATGTACGTGCCCAAGTGGCTGGGTCTACGTCGGAAAAGATGGAAAGTGCCACTGGGCCTCCATGGCATGGTGGTATGAAGATGCCCCCAAGGAAGTCTCTCACTACGAACAAGTTGATAGAGGATCCTGGGTCGACGCCATTAATCCCATAAACTATATACCGAATCCTTTTCAGGACCTATTGGATAAGATAGAGGAATCAAAAGAACGTTACCAACGTTGATAGAGAAAGATATCGTGATATTATCCACTCCAATTAGCTGACTTATTGAGTGTTATCTTTAAAATCGGGACACCCGACTGATTGAGTATTGATTGATCAACTGCGGTCAATTCCGGCACATGATGTCTGCCCTGTAAAGGCTACTCCGACGTCGTAGAATGCGCTCCAACCAAGGCCACAGAAGAAATGAAACTATTGCACCCAGTCACTAATCTTTAGTCAAAGAGATTTTATTGAGCGTCTTTGTGGAACCATGCCCCCCGCATGGTTTGACCATATCGATACTCAATATGGTGGTCGTACGGATTTCCCAAAAAATGCTGATCAATCAATACTCAATCAGTCGGGTGTCTCGCTTTTGATCCGCTTTTGATTAGATTGTCATCACTTCTTTTTCTTTGGCGGCCAGTCGCTCATCCACTAGCTTCACAAAGCTATCCGTGTGCTTTTGGATCATGTCTTCGACTTTTTTGCGGTCGTCTTCCGTGAGCTTCTTGTCTTTTTCCTGCTTTTTGACTTCTTCGTTGGCATCACGGCGGATGTTGCGAAGGCCAACTTTGGCGTCTTCAGCGATTTTCTTTAGATTTTTTACGATGTCTTTACGGCGATCTTCGGTCAGTGCGGGAAACGGCAAACGAACGACGTTACCGTCATTGGTTGGCTGAACGCCGATATCGGCGATGCGGATGGCTTTTTCAATGTCTGCGATTAGCTTTTTCTCAAACGGCGCAATCGTGATCGTGCGCGCGTCAGGAGTCGAAAGGGTCGCAACTTGATTCAAAGGCGTTGGATTACCGTAGTAGTCGACTCTTACGTTATCAAGCACGGCCACCGAGGCGCGACCGGTGCGAACCTGCTTTAGTTCGCCCTCAAAAGACTTTAGACGCTTATCCATGTTTTGTTTGCAGTTATTGGCAATCTCGCTCATGACTCTCTCCCACTTTCTCTTTAACTAAAACTATTGACCAAAATTATCTGACAATCGTTCCGGCTTTCTTACCAAGAACAACTTGCTCTACGCACCCAGGCTCACCCATCTTAAACACCATGATTGGCAACTGAGCTTCCATACACATGGTGATGGCTGTTGCATCCATGACATCAAGTTTCTTATTGAGAACATCAAAATAAGTCAGCTCATCAAACTTCTTAGCATTCGGATTCTTCTTTGGATCACTGTCAAAGATGCCGTCCACTTTTGTGGCCTTCATGATGATTTCAGCCCCGATCTCACGCGCCCTAAGTGATGCCGCTGTGTCTGTGGTGAATAGAGGATTACCCGTACCACCTGCAAAAATCACTATCCGACCTGATTCAATATGCTTGACCGCTTTTCGTCTGATGTAAGGCTCCGCCAACTCTTGCATGGTGATCGCCGTCATAACCCTGGTCTGAAGATTGAATTTATTTTCCAGAATACCCTGCAGCGCGAGGCCATTGATAATGGTCGCCAGCATTCCCATATAGTCAGCGGATGGTCGATCCATGCCAAGCTTTGATGCCAAAGCACCTCTAAAAATATTACCGCCACCAATGACAATCGAAACTTGAACGCCGAGGCGGTGGACTTTTGCGACTTCCGCCGCAATACGCTCTAATGCGTCTCCTTCAATGCCGTACCCCTGATCACCGCCTAGCATCTCGCCAGACAGTTTAAGCATAATGCGTTTGTATTTTACGTCTGGATGAACTGGGATCGGAGTTGACATGGGGTGACCTCAAGTGAATTTATGTCAGCGAAATTATAAAGAAATAACTCACGTCATACAACCAAAACCGGCCGCAAACTCACGCCATAAAAAAAAGCGCGCCCGAAGAGCGCGCCCCTTTCTGAGGTTCCAAACCAATGATTAGCGGTTAAGCTGAGCTGCCACTTCAGCAGCGAAGTTTTCTTGTTTCTTCTCGATGCCCTCGCCGAGCGCATAGCGAACAAACTTCGTCAACTTGAGGTTTTTGTCAGTCGATTCCAGAAGTTTAGTGATGGAAAGATCAGGGTTTTTTACGAAAGCTTGCTCCACGAGGCACACTTCCTTGTAAAACTTATTCATCTGACCATCCAGGATCTTCTCAATCATGGCTTCTGGCTTCTTCTCTTCGATCAGTTTCTTACGAGCAATGTCTTTCTCCTGCAGAAGCTCGCTAGCATCAACTTCTTGGCGAGTTAGGTAGCGGGGAGATGCCGCAGCGACATGCATCGCGATATCTTTACCGAGATCAGCCACGTCCTTTTTGCCCTCAAGAACCACGCAAGTGCCGATACGGCCACCCATGTGCGTATAGCCAGAGATATGGCCATTAGGAGCTGAGATCGTCAATACGCGGCGAAGACGCATATTTTCACCGATTTTTTGAATGAGGCCTGCGATCGTGTCTTTAACGGAAACGCCACTGGCGAGCTTAAATTCCGCAAGCTTTTCAATGTCGTTGCACTTGTTTTTCAGGGCAAGTGCAGCTGTTTCACGAACCATTTTGCGAAAGTCATCATTTTTCGCAACAAAGTCTGTCTCACAGTTTACTTCAAGGACTGCAGCCTCGGTGCCTGCATCATTGATCAAAACTTCGACGACGCCCTCTGCTGCAATGCGGTCAGCCTTCTTTGCCGCACGGCTCATGCCGCGCTCACGAAGCCAGACGATTGCCTTTTCCATATCACCAGCATTTTCTTCAAGAGCTTTTTTACACTCCATCATGCCAACACCAGTTTTTTCACGTAGGTCTTTAACCTGAGCTGCTGAAATTTGAACTGCCATATGATCTCCCGAGCAATCTCTATGATCACTCACAAGTTTGTATTTTGATTGAGCCGGCATTTAGCAGCCGGCTGTCGCACATGATTATTTATCGAATGACTTCTTCTTGGAAACTGAGACCGCGTTGCCTTCACCGTCAAAGAACTTGCCGGTTTTTGCTGCGGCTTCCATCGTACGGTCATCAAGCTCACCCTTATCTCGTGACTTGCTCTTACCCTGAACGCAGGCGTCAGCAATTGTCGAGATAAAGAGTTGCAAGGACTTCATGCTGTCGTCGTTGCCTGGGATGATGTAGTCGATGCCATCTGGATTCGCGTTCGTATCAGCAACGGCCACGACTGGAATACCAAGGCGCGCAGCCTCTTCCAGAGCAATCGTCTCTTTATGGGCGTCAACGACGAAGATTGCGCGAGGAAGACCTGGCATGTCTTTAATTCCGCCAAGGTTTCTCTCTAGTTTTTCACGCTCACGCTCAAACATGAGGCGTTCTTTTTTAGGTAGTTTTTCGTAGGTACCGTCTTGGCTCATTTTTTCGATGCGCTTGAGGCGGTGAATCGATTGACGGATCGTCGAGAAGTTGGTCAACGTTCCACCCAACCAGCGGTGGTTGATGAAGTACATGCCAGCACGCCTAGCTTCAGTCGCAACAAGATCACGAGCCATACGCTTCGTTCCAACAAAAAGCACGTGGCCTCCGCGGCTCGTGGTGCTTTCAACGAAGTTGCAAGCCGTTTGAAATAGCTTCACAGTTTTTTGAAGATCGATGATGTGGATACCGTTTCGTGCACCGAAGATGAATGGCTTCATCTTGGGGTTCCAGCGTTTGGACTGGTGACCGTAGTGGACGCCTGCTTCGAGCAGGTCTTTCATGTTGACTGTAACTCCCATTGATTCTCCTCTTTCTTTTAGAAGGTTGACCTTCAGCCGTCCCTCGAGCAACTCACTAAATTAGAGTGCCACCTTCTTTTTCAAGCTCTGCCTCGCTGACTCATGTGCGAGTTAAGTCACATGGATTGACGATGCAGTGCAGACGACCTGTTTTTTTGACAATGGAGTCGACCACCGACTCTGTGTCTTTTTCTCTTATTCAGAGAGTCGGCAAAGATAGTCATTTAGGGTGGTTATGACAAGTGTAATTATGCGCGTTATAGCGATTTTATAGGGTCATTTTACCGACTGGACAAAAATGGAGATCCCCCCCGTAGCTGGATCTCGCTTAATAGTTCCCGTAATGGATAGACCGGAAGACTTTCGAGACAGGACATCCAAGAACGCTTCTTTGAAGAATACGGCCGTTACAGCCCCTTGAGGGCCACTCATCGAAATTTTACACTTGAGTTCACATGCACTTAACGCACTAATATTAAAGCGGTAACCAGTTAGGGTGACCTGTGCTCCATCCGTAAACCTTGTCGCTGCAGGCGATGCCTTGGAGACGACAGAACGGGTCTCAGTGGGCGGCTTTGGCGTTGGAGACACTCGGCTCGGAGCCCTCTCCACTTTGGGCTGTCGTGCTCGAGAATTTTGTTTTTTACGATTTGGATGGACGGCCTGACCGGCCCCACGATTGGCAATAACCCGCGGTTTGTTGTCTACTGCCTGATGTCGATGAAATGCGTCGTCTGGGCCAACCTCACTAGGGGCAGCATCACGCGTAAAGTCGTCCTGATCACCAAGAATGGAGCGATAAATCTCCGTTCCTTTCCCTGACAATTCTTCACGCCGGTAACGCCACAAGATGGCTGCCATAATAACAAGAAAACCGACTATGAATGCCCAAATGAGCCATCGTGTCGAGGCGTCAAAGACTCCAGCTGCGGCCCGCGCTTCACCTACAAACGCAATGCCACTTGGAGCGGCTCTCTCGTAAAACACTGCAAAGTGGGCAATGGAAATCCGCTTTGACGTGCCGGCCTTTTGAACAAATGTTTGAGCGGGTATTTTTCGCGCATACCACAAGGTAAGGACCTCCCTTGAGGTAAACGGACCTTGGGAGTTCTGCCCCGGAATCCATAGAATATACCGGCGAACGACCCCGTTTTTACCCGGCGCATTTTGTGGCGCTGCCGTGGCAGGCGAAGATTGTGATGCAGGCCTCGCTGCAGCTGACGTCAAAGTCGGAGCCGCGAGAGCCTCAAAGGCCCGTGGTGGCCTAAATTCTGTATTCGCAGGAGAATGACCTGAAGCCGTTGAGAGTTGCTGCGGATCGTGATTTGACGGCTTTCCCTTCAACGCAAGATTGTCTTGGACAGAAGATGGCACCGCTATGAGACGGCTTTCTGTTCTTTGGGAGGATTCCGAAAATTGCTGGCCAGATTTCCCGACTGTATTGATGAAAATCTCGTCCACGTCCACGAGGGGACGCTTGCGAGCACTTCCCTCTAGTGAGACCAGATCGAACGCATCGATGCGTCCAGCTCGCAGCTGACTGCGAACCTCTTCGGCAGTCCACGGGCCGAAAACTTCAACTCCAGAATGTACTAGCCACCGCTGGCTCATACGCCCCACCATCAAAAAACGCACTAATTCTAGATGGATATCGGAAGCTCCCGGCAGGAGTCCACCAAGTGGCAAATTGGCTTAAAGCTAACCTTCATTAATTATTGACTTTTCAATCGTTACTAGTCGATTGACAAAGCGCAAAACAGGTATGGACAAGCCTTAGTGGGCCGTGTAAATGAGCAGCCGACAACTGTTTTCACTTAAGTGAGCAACGATCACGTCATGCGCCTAAAAATCAGTATATTGAAATCTCCGCACCTGGTTCCTATCAGTCCGTTGGACCAGTGGTTAAAGGATATTGCAACCAACATCTCTCAAGACAATCAAACCGAAGCAAACATCTCGGGAGAGCTCACATTAAAAACAGACACAGCCGGTTTCATTCATGCCTCGGGCCATGTGACAGCCAGCGCGAAGCTTTCCTGTGACCGCTGCGGCCAAGATGTCACCGCTCCTTTATCCTGCGATGTCAAAGCGTCGTTTCGACCGCCCTACTCAGGCCAAGCGCCCAAAGAGACGACCCTAAGCCTCGAGGATCTTGACGTTTACTTCATTGAAAATGGCGAGATTGATCTAGAAGCACTTGTTAACGATGCCCTACAGTGCGCCATTCCGTCCCACATCCTCTGCGAGGACTTTGGTGGTAAATCCTGCGCGGGCCTAACGGAGGAGCCATCAGATAACGCAAATGCCGAATCTAGCTGGAGTCATTCGCCCTTTGCAGGTCTAAAATCTTTTAAATAACCCCTGTTACTTGCAAAGATTTATGTTGACCCAAGCCTCTGAATCCACTAAATCCTAATGCCCTGACCTGTGATCAGGTCGATTTTGTCAGTCAAGGAGTGCTTTCGATGGCAGTGCCAAAGTTTAGAACCTCAAAGTCAAAGCGCGATATGCGTCGTGCTCATCATTTTTTAACTGCACCAGGATCTTCTGTTTGTAAGAACTGCGGTGCTGTTTACCGTCCACACTCTGTCTGCGCTAGCTGCGGAAGCTACAAAGGCAAAGTCGTTATGACGCCGAAATCTAAAACTGCTTGGCAAGGCGAAGACTTCACCAAGTAGGAAGTTCTATTAAGCAAGTAGAAACCCACCGGGGTGTAGCTGTTTACAAACACTAAAGCGGCGATAACACTGGATCTTGGGGACAGATGCACGAAGTTCTTACCCGCGTTCGCGTATATTATTTTTGATTTGGGATAGGTTTTCAAAAAACTTTGAGCGGCGCCACCAGCCTGCGGACCTGGATAATCTTCTAAAATTGGAAGAACTCCCAGCTCTCCCGCCGCGAATCCAAAACAAATTGGAACCTTCACGCCAGAGCGGGTCCGATACTGAAACAGTTCTGCGTTTAACTCCGGTCGATAGTGTATCTGACACCTTAAATTAGCGTAAAGAAAACGGGGCAAATCAGATAGAGGATCCGTCCGATTTCCAATAAGAAATGTCGCCTCACCCTGATCTTCCATGACGCACGCAGGCTTTTATGCGGTGCCCTCGCATGGGATCATCCGTATTAAAGAAAGCTCTTCAAAAGCCCGCATAATTTTCGCAATTGGTGGCCGGGAAATTCTCGTCGGCCTTGACGCATCATTCCATTCGAATGGTTCATGTTGATGCATAGCGACGAACGTCAAAAGCCCCCTTAGCGACTGAAATGAGAGAGATGTATTCACCAACAAACGCAAGTCTCTTTCCAGAATAGTCTCCAATTGCGTCGCGATTTTTTGGTTAAAGAGTGACGTCTCACGCAGCGTCAACAACCCGGCTAGACCACCACCTCGAAGACACCTCTCGACAACTTTATCGCTGATGGCGGTTTTCTTGCGCGGTGACCATTTTTGCCATGACTTTGATAATTGAATCAAAGAATTTGGAAGAGCTTCCTGCATAGATTCCGATAAATCCATTGGTAAAAGCTCAAAATAAATGACTCGACCAGTTAAAGACTCCTGTATGGCCTTGCGACTGGAAAAACGAACTGGTCACGTTAGAATAAACTGCCCGGGCCTGGGATTTCGGCGCACTTGGTCTTTAAGAGCTGGAAACAATTCCAGCAAAAGCTAGCTTTCATCCAGCACTGTCGGGTACTTGCCGATTGACTCCAAAAACCCGACGGGGTCATTTAGAACTAAATCACGTGTAACCCGCAAATCTAGACTATAATATGACTTCGACATGTATGAGCTCAGGGTGGTTTTCCCCACCTGGCGATGCCCCAACAAAGCCACTAAAGGGCTTAATTTCCATATACTCACATCGTTTAAAAGAAAGACGTTCCCTGCGGCGTAATGAACGCATAAGCGGCAAATATCTCGTTTCTGAAGATCAATCGGTTACAACGTCGGAGTAGCACTTACAAGGCGGACATCGGTCATGAGTGCCGCGGCGGGTCAACCTACTCTATCTTTGGTTAAGCCCTAGCCAATAAGTTGATAAAACACCGTCGTCTACTTGATGCTCGTAGATCGCCATGACATGTCCGCTCCATAAAGATCATCAGTCTGCAAAAACCCCGGGACCGTGTACCGTCCGCACTCTCGTTTTTCCACAGCCAGAAAACGTGTTCATCCTGTATGAATCAAATACAGCAGTGCTTATTCTCGATAGCCTGTTTAATTTATGCTCCACAAAAATTTTATTGGCCCACAAAAAACGTCAGAAATTTTCAGAGCGTCCATAGGATCTCCTGCTTGAAAAGTCAGGCCCTTGCAGGAGAAAAACGCCAGACACCAAGCTCGATTCACATATCACCCACAGCACCAAAGGAAATCCGATATATCCTGCGAATAACGAAATCGGATCAAGGCCTCAGAACGCAGCGAAAGCCCGTTGGAGTTGCTGCGTGACTCACGCCGAGCCATGCAGAGAATACTCCTGAAAATTGCCCTCCATTGTAGCTATGTCCGCGTCTTACTTTGGTTCCAGCAATGTCTGCTGGTCTCAACCACATAAAACCAAGGCCGCTATTAGATTTACGGCTTGAGTAGCTCGATGAAGAACCCAAATTTATTTTGTCAGCACTATTTTTAAACCGATTAGCATAATCGAACAACCCCGGGGCTGCGACAGTAACGTCATCTTTCACCCACTCCCAAACGTTTCCAGCCACATCCCATACAACATCTCCAGATTTTAATGTATGGGTTCTTTTTTGGGAGAATTCTGTAGGAGACGACTTTATTGCGCAAGAAAAATTTCCAGTTCCCATACACGGCTCGACGTCTTGACTACTGGCAGGCAAAGCCCTTGGTGGCACATTATCTGAATGCCCAGAGTTTATAATTGCTGTTCCGTTAACATCATTACTTGACCAGTTCAAATAAGTAAGTCCATCTCGTGCAGTCTCAATGTCCCGAGCCAATGCCTGCCATTGAGCATTAGATATGAGGTCATAGTTTGGTGATAGTTCCTGGCACCTTGCGATGGCCGCTTCTCTCGATTCTCTCCACGTTAAGAGCCAGGGTTCTGCCGCCGCCTGGCTAGTGGCTACACCGTCCACATTTTTCATCTCATACTTCGCTACATAAAACTCAGGAACATTAAGGTCAGTATTTGCTAAAACTTTAACATAGTTCACAGGAATTCTGTTATCGTACGCGTATCCAGTCGTCAATGTTGTGGTTTGACCACCAGGATTTGTGACAACCACGCTCGCAGTACCGACGGAGCCAGTTGGGGTCGTAACGCTAATGGATGAGGCAGAGTTAAACGTCACCCCTATCGCATTTTTTCCACCAATAGAGACCGTCGCACCGTCGACAAACCCAGAGCCTTGTATATTTATCCTCTCACCACCATAGCGAGAAACATTATTTGGCACGATCCCTGTAATCTGAAGGGCCGAAACTTGCACAGGTTTATCAACGGGAGGGTTGTTAGCACCTGTTTGACCTGTGCCAGCACTAGAGTTGCTTTGACCAGTGCCAGCACTAGAGTTGCTTTGACCAGTGCCAGCACTAGAGTTGCTTTGACCAGTGCCAGCACTAGAGTTGCTTTGACCAGTGCCAGCATTAGAGGCGATCTGACTTGGACTCACAGCAGTGACGGTAGCCTGGACTTCTTGTTTAGCGCTAC
>Ga0315901_10000330_pt1 | contig 70501 bp, 120 predicted proteins | sample LakEriMetagenome_10_FD_203761 | JGI IMG/M metagenome (GOLD analysis project Ga0315901, IMG submission 203761) | Freshwater fungal communities from buoy surface, Lake Erie, Ohio, United States - Buoy 2 MA116 | ecosystem: Environmental > Aquatic > Freshwater > Lake | place: USA: Lake Erie, Ohio... | reverse complement strand
CTTTTTTTGTGCCAAATGGAAGTTATGTAACAGCATCATTTGTAGGAATGAAAAAACAGGTAGTGCAGCCAATTGCGCAACAATGTATTGCAAGCCCATGTACCACAATTCAAAATTTTGAATTAGAATCTGGTAGTCAGTTGGAAGTAGTAGAAATACAAGCTAAAAAACCATTTCCATGGCTTATTGCAACAGCAGTATTAGTAACAGCACTTGGATTAGGATATTTTATTTACGATATAGCAAAAAACACAAAAAAGTAACATGAAAAAAAACGCAAAAGTTGGATTAATTTTAGGAGTAGGTGCATTGGTTGCAGCTATTTCATATTATTTTTTAATCTACAAACCATCAAAAGCATCTACTACAGGTGCAGCACCAGCAGCAGGCGGAAACACAACAGGCGGTAATACAACAGGTGGAGCTGCAACAACAGCACCAACAAGTTTAGTTGGTAAAAATGTGTATGCAAAACAGGATGGAGTAAAAGAGGTTTATTCAAATGGTTCGGTACGCAAAATTGGTAAAAAGGACGAGTGGATGGGAATGGCTTATTCCGAAGAGAATTTAGCAGGAAGCAAATTTTACCGTGTAGGTACAAATACCTATGTAGCAGCATCGCTTGTATATGCAAAATAAAAAAAGCCCGATACAAGTATCAGGCTATTTTTGTTGATGCAATAAGCGTAAATTGCAAACAACTTCCGGTAGGAGATGAACGTGGTGCAAAGATACAAAAAAACAACTGTAACGCCAAAAACTTTTAAACAAAATACTAACAATGAGCGATTCATATAATTTAGGCAAATATCAATACAATACATGGACCATTAAGTTGGCCGGTACATTGTTTTTGGCTGGATTAGTTTATGCAATTGCAACCAAAAAAAGCGTATTGGGCATTGTTGCTATTAGTTTTTTAGGATCAGCAGTAGGATACAGCATTGGAGCATTAATAAAAGCACCAAAAAGAATAGAAGAATAAATCAAAAAAAACAAAATCATGTATAGCACAAACACACGAAACGCAGAAATTGTTTCTAACAAAGCAATGACACCCGAAGCACAAACAGGAATGTGGAATGCAATTACGGCATTAATAACAACAGGCGGAACGGCTTATGCAGCAAGCCAACAAAAGCCACCTGTTTACAATCAGCAACAATACACAACTGTAAATGCATCGCAAACTGTTTCAGATACATTTAAAAAAATAACACCAATGCAATGGTTATTAGTTGCATTTGTATCAGTTACATTAATTGTTTTAGGAATTATTGCAGTAAAAAAATCAAGTAAAAAATAAACCATAAAAACCCAAACAACAAAGCCATGAAAAAAGTAATCATCATCACATTAATTTTGGCCGTAGTAGGAACAGTATCTTACTTTGGTTACAAAGCATACAAAAAATCACAAGAAACTCCAAACGACTAAAAACATGAAAAAAGTATTAATCTTCGGAGGAATTGCAATCGTATTGGGTGCAATTGCGTATTTTGGTTACAAAGCATACAAAGCCAAACAAACACCATCTGGTGCAGCAAGCCCTGCATTGGCTCCGCCAATAGTAACATCAAATGGTAAGCCTGTAGTGTTAAATCCACCACCAAGCACACCGCAAATTACACAACAAACAGTAACATCGCGAGCATAATGAAACCAAAGTATATCTTAATTTCGGCACTTTTACTTGCAGCAACGTATGGAGGTTATTTATTATTTAACCAAATTACATTGCTTAAAAAAACATGCGTTAAAATGGTTAATCACCGTTTAACAGGCTTGTTTGGTAAAAATGCTCAATTAAGTATTACATTGCGTATTACAAACAAATCGGATATTGATTTGCTTGCTACCGGTGAAACATTTGATATTTATATCAATAATAACTTTGTAGCAAAGCTAAATCAATCCAATAGGCATGTAATTACGCGCAATGCTTCAACCGATATTACACTTACCGCAAACTTTGATCCAAGCAATTTGGTAAAACAAGGCTTTGCTGCAATTGCACAGGATTTTAACCAGGTGCGTATTCATATTAAAGGCAAATTTAACATCAAAACAAGCATTATTTCGGTAAACAATTTGAGTATAGATACATCAATGACTTTAGCCGAAATACTTGCACCAAGTAATCAACAAATAACAAGTTGCTAAACCATGAACGATTTAGAAAATTACACACCCGAACAACGTAAAAAGTTACGCACATTAATTACCATTGCCTATGCAGGCGGAACAATTGGATTAATTGTAGGATTAATTATTGCATACAAACGTAAAACAGGATTTTGGGGATACGTTGGATTTGGATTGTTAGGCTCAATTGTAATTGGTGGTGCTACTCGATTAGCACTATTGCCTGCAGCAAATAAATTAGATAACGAAGCAGATAAAACAGCATAATATGACAAAAACATTAAAACGCAAATTAGCCGATTGGTCGGCAACCGTAATTGGTGCATTGGTAGCCATTGCAAATGCCTGGATTACTATTGATTGGGAAAACTTTGAGTTGGACCAAAAAAATTGTTTTAAATTAGCATTATCCGGAATCATTGCATTTGGAGGATATTTAAGCCGTTTCAAAACAAAAGAAAATTCAGTACAAAACAACCAAACACCCAATATTGAAAACTAAAATAATTATAGCACTTGCCTTGGCATTAATTGCGCTTATTTTCCTTAACATAAAAACATGTGGTAAATTAACTGATGCTGATAACATAAATTCAGCAAAAAGTGATACCATAAGAACTCAAAAAAACGAAAAAGGACAATATGAGAGCACAATAGCAATTATGCAAGGCACGGTTGCCGATTTTAAAAAAATAGAGGCAGGAAAAGACAGCACTATTGCACACTTGCAAAGCATTGTTGATAAGCACACTATTTCGGCAACCGTTCACGGAACAGTTACAGGCAATTCCATTAATAGCGGAACAGCCATCACAAAATACGATACCATTACAAAAAATGATACAACGTATTTGTATCCAACCTATGCTACAAAATTTAAAAACCGTTGGGAAGATTTTAGTATTACAGCCAATAAAGATTCGTTTCACCTGGATTACAAAGTATTTAATGAATTTGATTATGTTGTAAGATACAACAAGCCAAAATGGTACAAAGCTCGCATTCCCGAAATAACAGTAACAAACCTAAATACGCATACACAAACCATTGAATTAAAAAATTTTACTGTAAAACCACCAAAAAACCAAAAGATTTTCGTATTTTTGGGCGGTTGTATTGTAGGTGCAGCATCCACAATTGGAACAGCCTACGCAGTAAAAACTTTAATTCGATAAAAAATGGATATTACAAAAACAGTAGAAAGTAAAATTTCGGAGTTCTTTATTTCACAATCAATTGCATTTAATGCAAAGCAAACCGATTTAAAACTTATTGTTTCTAACAATGCAAGCGGAAATTTAAAATACGAATTGTATCAAAACATGAAGTTTTTAAAATATGCTACAATAAATGAAATTTTGAAGCTAAATATGTTGGAAAAGTTTATTACCAACGAAGGCAAAGTAGAACAAAAATTACACGAAATAATTCAAAAATATGCCAATGAGCAAAGTGTTGCCAAAATTGATGTTCAAATAAAATTTGAAGGCTCCATGGAATATTTTTACTTAATAAAAAGGCAAGTAAAACAACAAGTACAACTTAATCAAATATTTTAAACAATGTCAAGTATAACACGCGCAGTAAACCAACCGGTACCAGAAAAAGCATATCGTAGTTCAGCAACCGTATCCGATAAAGGAACAATTGACGGAGGATTTTTTATGTTAGGAATCCTTAATACAGGTGCAGCCGATGCAACATTCGATGGGCAAACAATACCTGCAGGAACAGCCGAAACATATCCATTTGTAGGCAAAGCCTATGCCGAAGGTTGCACGTATGATGCAACAGGCACAACGTTATTAATTAAAGTAATTTGGTAAACGATGTTTAATCAAGGAATATATCACCAAAGCACACAAATGACAGGTGGATTCGTTGGTGGATCCGGTACCGTTAATTATGTTGCAAAATGGACACCAAATGGAGTTACCATTGGCAATAGCCAAATATTCGATAATGGTACAAATGTTGGAATTAATATTTCATCATCATTAGGTGCAAAATTACATGTAGTTGGTGCAGGAAACACTTCGGGCACGTATGCATTCCGTGCCGATAGCAGTACTGTTTCCAATTTGTTTTATGTTCGTAACGATGGTGCAGTAAGCTCGCTAAATGGATATTGGATTGGTTCCGAAAAAATATTTTATATAAATCCAAATGGAACAATAGCCAATATATTTATTGGAGATTCTTCTGGAAATAGTACTTTAACAGGAGGAACAAATGCTACTTTAGGCTCAAATACCCTAAATAATTTAACCTCCGGCTCATTTAATATAGCATTCGGATACCAAGCATTAAGAAACCTTACTTCGGGTTCATATTGTGTTGCAATTGGATCGCAATCACTTTTTTCAAATTCAACATCAGATTCTAATACAGCAATTGGCTACAGATCATTGTTTAGTTCTACTACAAGTCAAAACACAGCTATTGGCGCATATGCAATTGGTTCTGGTGCATCTGGTGGTCAAAATACAGCAATTGGATACAATTCAATGTATAATTCAACAGGAACAAAGTGTACGGCAGTTGGGTGGAATGTACTAGGAAATCAATCTTCGGCCGATTACAATACCGCAATTGGTGCAGGAGCAGGTTCTTCTGTAACAATAGGATCTTACAATACATTAATAGGCTATAATTCAGCAGCAACAATATTAACAACAGGCCAAAAACTTACCATTATTGGTGCAGAAACAGCAGTTACCAATGCTGCAGATTCGGGCAGCATTGCAATTGGTCATGGCGCAACAATAACAGGCAATAATCAATTTGTAATTGGCTCTGCAGCAACAAATGCAGGAGCAGTTACAGCCGAAGCAGTAACAAGCGATGCTACATGGCTAGTAAAAATAAATGGAACAAATTATAAAATATTACTATATACTATATAAAATATTACTAAAAGCATAAACAATGGCACTAATTATAGAAAGCACCAAAACTAAAAAATTAAACATTAAAGGCACAAGCATTGATGTTAAAAAAGTATATGTTCGTACCGAATTTTCATTTGCTCCATGCGGTAAAAATGTAAATGCAGGATTGTATATTTACGAAACAAAGCAAGCATTTAAAGCAAATAGCAACATATTGGAAATTGATGAATTACATTCATCGGGATACAATTTTAAAGTAAAAGAACAAACAGTACAGCTTGCTTCGGACGAACTTGCAAAACAATTAAAAAAACAAGGTTACAAAGTAACAGTTGAATTAAAATGAACAAATTTATGCTCCAACAAATATTTTGCACAAAAATAGGATGGTTATTTATTTGCTTATTCCTATCAATTGTATTTGGCATATTAGCAAATTGGATTGATTGGTGCCAAACAGCAATGTTTATTTCATTAATTTATCCAATAGTATTAACTATTGTAATGATAATATTTGCATGGATAATTAATCCAATTAAAAATCGTATTTCAAAAAAATGATTTTATCATTAACCATTTTATTTTTTATTTTGGCAGCCATTTGCAATGCATGTATGGATAAATTGGCATGGCATTTTCACAAAAGCGTTTTTAATAAATTAGATCCAAATTTTTGGAATCCAAATGTAAGTTGGCGTACAGCTAAAATTATTCCATTCACAAAATATAAATTAGATGCATGGCACTTGTTTAAAAGTGCAATGATTATTTTTATTTGCATTGCTTGGGCAATTGCATTTTGTTATGGCAAATCAAGCATAAATAACTTTTGTTTTGTTTTGGCATTAATAGCATTTGCAGGATTAATTTGGAACATTACATTTAATTTGTTTTTCAATAAAATATTGAGTAGAAATGTTTAATCAAGGAATATATATAGGATTTCCTGTTTATGGTCCAACAGGAAAAGGCATAACAGGCGTTGTTGCCAATTATTCCGCATTACCATTACCTGCAGCCGCACCCGATGAATTTTACTTTGTAGAATCACCACAAGGAACAGCATGGTTGCCAGGTAGCCTTGGTGGAACATATTATCCTGCAGGTTTATATTATTCAAATGGTGTAACATGGTTTTATGCCGAAAGTCCATACCAAGCATCGCAACTTGTTGTGGATGCTGGTATCGTTACCGATCAATTCGTATCGCCATACACATTAGCAAATGCAACCACAGTTGAGCGTCCATTAACATTTAGTACAGGATTAACGCGGCTGGTTAATACTGTAACAGCAAACATAAGTACAGGTATTTCGGGAGGGCAAACTATTTATGGTGGAACAGCAGCCAATGAAAACTTAACAATTCAAAGCACAATAAATGCAACAAAAGGAAGTGTTATTATAGGAAGCGCAAATGCATTTATATTAGACGAAACAAATAATAGATTAGCACTTGGTAGAAATTCTACTACAGTAACAATTGGTGGTTCATCTATTGGACTGCGATTTTCTGTACATAGTTCATCAACTTCTGTAGCAAATGCCGAATTTCATTCAACAAGCGCAACAGCTTCATGGGGAACAACTATTTACGGAACAAGGGCAAGGGGTTCATTTGCAACTCCTGCAGTAATTCAAAGTGGCGATAACATATTAGACATATTTGCATTAGGTTACGATGGAACTGATTTTGCAATTTCATCATCAATTGAGCACGAAGCAGAAGGAACAATAGCATCCGACCAAATTCCAGGTAGAATATTATTTAAAACAGCAAATAGTGCAGGTACATTAACCGAAAGATGGAGGGTTAATAGTACAGGAGGTTCTATATTTAGCACTACTATTTCAGTTAGCCCAACAGCAGTTACAACAGGGGCGCAGGTAGATTTTACATTTACAGGAGCATCAAACACAAATCAAACAGCAAGTGCCGAAATAAACAGAGTTTTATTCACAACCGATGGTAGGCAATGGGCTACCGGTGCAATAGCAACACAGCGCGAATTTTTAATCCAAGCTCCAACTTATAGTTTTGTTGGTGCAAGTGTTATAACAAATGCAGCAACATTAGCTATTTCCGGAGCACCAATTGCGAGTACAAATGCATCAATTACAAATTCATACAGTATTTGGAGCCAAAGCGGAGCAGCACGTTTTGATGTAGGATCAACAGCAGTAACAATTAGAGATCAAACAGTATCTTCTAGTAATGCTTGTATATACATGGTTAGTGCATCACTCACAGGCACTAACTATACTTTATTAACAACTACTTCATCAACGTTGGTCAATGCTCCTGGAACAAATGGGACTGTAGAAATTAGAGTTTTGAATGGTCAAAGAGCTTCATTTAGCAATACAGCAGCTACGTTTAGTCCTGGAATAGCAACAACAGGAGCAGTAACTCCATTTACGTTTACATCGGCTTCAAATACAGGGCAAACAGCATCCACCGAAATAGTTGGTTTTAATGCAAATTTATCGGCTACTCGCACATGGGCTACAGGCGCAATAACAAGACAACGCGAATTTTTAATACAAGCTCCAACTTATAGTTTTGTTGCTGCAAGTATTATTACAAATGCATATACCGCTTACGTATCAGGGGCACCAATAGTAGGATCAAATGCAACAATAACCAATTCTTATGCATTGGGAGTTGATGGGAAGTTGAATTTATTAAATGGAAATTTATTTAATACAGGAACACAAGTATTAGGCCCACGCGTAACAGGGTGGACTTCTCCAACAGGAACAGCATCAAGAGCAGGGTATGCTACAACAACAGCAACAGTAACGCAATTAGCACAAACTTTAAAAGCTCTAATTGACGATTTAACAACACACGGAATAATAGGAACATAACATGGCACTATCAGAATTTGGAAACATACAGGCATCGCAAAGCGTGCAAATGGTGCAAAGTATTTTACTTACAGGAAATACAGCAGGTGGAACATCAATTACCGGTGGTGATATTTATTTATCCGCTGCAGGTAATTTAACAGCATCCATTACAGGTTCCACAATTGTATTATCGGCTAATGCTGGTGGTGCAGGTGATGGTGGAAATATATTAATAGCAGGAACACAAACAGCAGGAAGCACAAATTCTGTATTATTTTCAAACCAAAATGGAATCACATTTGGAATGAGCAATAGTTCTGTTATTACAGCATCGCACAATGGTATAACACAACAAAGCACACAACCTGCAGTTGGTTTAAATACAGCCCAAACAAATGTAACATGGACTGTAAATAGTAGCGGAATTTCTATTAATGCAGCAGGTTATGCAGGCACAGGAACAAGTGCTACAAATGCAAGCGTTACATTAAATAGCAATGGATTAGCTGTTTCGGTAGCTGCTCCTGTTACAACAAATGGATTATTATCAGCAATAAAAGTAAGTGCAGGCACATTATCTTCCAACAGGTCGGATGTAACTTTTTCAAACTTAAATGGTGTAACATTTGGATTAGAAACAAATGGAATTGTAACAGCAAGCGTACAAACAAACTATTTAACAACAGCACGTGCATCAAATGATGGAGTTGGTTTAAATACAGCCCAAACCAATGTAACATGGACTGTAAATAGTAGTGGAATTTCTATTAATGCAGCAGGTTATGCAGGCACAGGAACAAGTGCTACAAATGCAAGCGTTACATTAAATAGCAATGGATTAGCCATATCAGTTGCAGCAGGTGGCGGATTAACACAACTTACAGCATACGCAACAAGCAATACTACAAATAGTTCATCTGGAACAATTGCATTAAGTAATCTTATATTCAAAGGGCAAGGTGCAGTATCAGTTGGAGTAAGCAATGGAAGTGTTGTTATTGACGCACCAAATGCAGCAGCAGGAAATGTAACATTTAGTGCAGGATCAACAAATGCAGCACTTGCAAATGTATCTTTTGCCAATTCAAATAATTTATCCTTTGGATTAAGCGGATCAACAATTACGGCATCATTTAATGCTATAAATGTTGGTGTTTCTACATTTGGAAATACAGCAGGAACAACAGGAACGGTAGCTGGTGCAGGTGGTCAAATCGTTTTTGTTGGAGAGGATGGGATAAGAATGAGCCAATCTATAAATGGGAATAGTATTACTTTAACAGTAGATAAACAACCAATAAAAACTCATATCCCTTACTATCCTGCATCAACAGGGGTGCAAACTTTAGGGGCGCAAGGAGTAACAAGTGCATCTGCATGGTATTTCCCTGTTTTATTATTGGAACCTATTGAATTTAATCAATTAGAACAATTAATGACAGCTTCGGTTGTTAGTTCATCGGTTGCATTTAGCCATACTGTTACACATCAATTTGGTCTATTTTCAAATAATGCAGGAACATTAAGCCTTATTAGTTCAAGTTCTTATTCGGTTGGTTTAACAGGTAGTTCTGTAAGTTTTACTATAAATTGTCCAGCGTCTTATAGAACAGCAGGAGGATACACATATTCTAACTTTAATGCAACCACAACAGCACAAGCACAATCTTTATTTGGTACAGCAGGTAATAGAATTATGAGTTTTGGTTTTGGCAACACTATGAGTATGAGTGAAGGGATTTATTGGGTGGGTATTCATCAAAGACAAAGTTCATCAAGCGCCAACGGTGGAATGGCTTTTGCGTTAGGTGGTAATGTAATGGCGGCACCTGTAAGTGCAGGGGGATTAGGTTCAAGTACCGCAGCTTACACAGGAACAGCAAACACTTTAGTTAAAATTCCTTGGGGCGTTGCAACATCAACAGGTTCGGCTGCTTATGGTGGTTCACAACTACCAAGTGCTGTAAACATAACAGCAATGGGTATGACAGCAACAGTTATGCCTATGATGACATTTATATCAAGATAATTTTGTTGGATAAAAAATAATACTATATATTTGCGATTATAAAAAAATGAAATATGATAGTAGGAATAGAAAGTGGGATTCACAATCAAAATCTTGTTAATTCACAAAAAAGAATAATTGAAGGCGGTTCATGGAAACAACAACGTGTTGTAATGATTATTCCAGCCGCAAAAACAATTCCAACAAAAGTTTATTTATCGCATTGCTCATTAATGTTTCCACCAAACAACGGTTCATTTAAAATGGCTGCTATTGGATTGGAAGTAGGCGAGGCATTTTCATCTGCAATAGAGCAAGTATTATCACATCCAGAATTATCGCAATGGGAATACATACTAACAATTGAACATGATAATATTCCACCTGCAGATGGTTTACTTCGATTAATACAAGCAATGGAAAAAAATCCACATTTATCATGTATTGGAGGATTGTATTGGACCAAAGGAGAAGGAGGCGTGCCACAAATATGGGGCGATGCAAAAGATCCAAACATAAATTTTAGACCACAACCACCAGATATTAATGGCGGATTAGTTGAATGCTGCGGAACAGGCATGGGCTTTAATTTATGGAGAATATCAATGTTTAAAGATTCAAACCTAAGAAGGCCATGGTTCAAAACATTAACAGGCATTGAAGGGCAAGGTATTGGAACGCAAGATTTATATTTTTGGGCCGATGCTCGAAAACATGGATACCGTTGCGCAATAGATTGTTCGGTTAAAGTAGGTCATTATGACTTAAATTCAGATATAACTTGGTAAAAATAAAAAAATATGACAAAGAAAAAAAGCATTAAAACAGTACAACCAGAAGGTCCATTAAGAGTTGATTTAGCATGTGGCCAAAACAAGCAACCAGGATTTATTGGCGTTGATATAGCAGGCGATTGTGATATTAAACACGATTTGTTTAACAACTTCCCTTATCCATTCGAAGATAATACGGTAGATGAAATATTTTCATCACATTTTATTGAACATATTCCCATGGAGTTTATAAATGGAAAAGATAAACTATTTGCATTTATTGATGAATGCTACCGAATTTTAAAACCAGGAGGCAAAGTAACATTAATTTTCCCAAACTGTACAAGTACAAGAGCATTTCAAGATCCAACACATCGTAGATTTATTCCAGCACAAACTGTATTGTATTTTAACAAAGCATGGAGAGAAGTAAATAAATTAGACCATTACAATGTTAAATGCGATTTTGATTATGTTGTTGGCGAAGCAGTTAATGGTAATTGGGTTGCACGATCATTAGAGGCAAAGCAATTTGCAGGCAGTCATTATTGGAATGTAGTTGATGATTTACATTTTATTTTAACTAAAAAATAACAATGAAAATACTATTAACAATACCAAATCCACCAGAAGGAATGAATGGGAGCCAATTGTTTGAAAACGAAAAGCATCTTGAGGATTGGTTGGAAGAAAACAAGCTCAATAAAAAAATTGATGAATCCATATCTATTGAAAAACAAACCGGTAAAATAAAGGAAAAAGGAATAGAGTGGGCTAATATGGAAGAAAAAGAAGATAGTTTTAAAAATTATTAATTATAAATAAAAAACCAAAAAAAATGAAAAAAATCAAATTAACATTGTTGGATCGTTTAATGATTCCAGGCGTATTGAAAAAAGAAGGTAATTACTCACAAATGATTATCAATAAAGACATTACAAAAAAATGCCAATTAACACAAAAAGAATTAAAAGATTTTGAAATAACTGAATTTGGACCACAATTAAGATGGAACGAAAAAGGATCAAAAGCAACTTTTTTAATAGAATTTAGTGAATTAGAATTAAACGAAATTCGCGAAGGGTTAAAAAAAATAAATGACGAAAACAAATTATCTGTTGATTTGGTGCCCATTTACGAAATATTTGTAAACAAATAAAAAAATACTTAACTTTGCATCAAACGCAAAACAAAAATATGATTTTTAAACAACTTGCCAATGCAATAATTGAGCATCCTGGAGTATCTGGATTGTTAAGTTCAATTACCACAGGCTTAATTGCTATGATAAATATTCCCGAATCAACTGAAGTTGCCGAATTTATTGGCGTAATAATTAAAGATGTAGGACTGTTGGCAGGTAGTAGTGTTGCTGTTGCATCGTTATTTAGCTATTTAAGCAAACGCAAAGCCGAAAAGAAAAGCCGCAATGGGAACAATAGCCAACATAGTTAAAGTACTTACTAATGATGAATTAGCAAGTCAAGCCGTTATTAATTTTCGTAAAGCACAATGCAATACATGTAGCTTCAAAAATGGTAAATGGTGCGGAACACCAATAACAGGTAACTATGTTAATTACAATGGCAAAGTAATAAAATTATGTGGTTGTATATTAAGTGAAAAGCAAACATTAAAAAAACAATATTGCCCAGCAAAAAGATGGTAAATTTACTCGAACATAAACGAATGCAAACAGCAATTACATTGCTAACAGTAGCATTTTTTGCATTAAGCATTTGGAATATACACCAAGGCCACAAATACCGCAAATTGCAGTATGAGCTTGATTTGAAAAAATCGGGCATGGCATAAGTGTTTATAAAATAAATTTGCAAGTATAAAATAAACCATTATATTTGCCACGGTTAAACATTCAAAAAATGGGAAATTTGAACTGTAACGAAATAAGAAGCATCCCGAAATTGGCGATGGTTTTCATGTGTGGTTTCCCATTTCCACTATTGTTTACCTAGCCGTTTCGGGATGCTTTGTTTTTATATAAAAATTGTAAAATATGCACATAATAAAATACAACGGAATATTCACATACGGATCAGTACGTTTTTGGTTGTTTTGTAAGCCCAAAAATCACAATCCAACAAAATTCAAGTTCAAATGGATTGCTCAATTTTGGTGCAACATACTAAATACTTCCGATAGCGATTTTAAAACATACTATGTATGGAAAATTAACCAGGAACAAGAAAATGAACCTGCAGCCACAGAAACGCCAAAAAAGGTATTAAAAGTAAGTAAGTTCCAGCAAAAACTTAACGAAATGGCCGAAATGAAAAATAACAATCAAAATAAATAAAAAAATGGCAAGACAAACATCCATTGATTGTTACAATCAAATAAAAAACGAAGGTTTGCTTACAAAACGCAGGCTAGAAGTTTATGAATTGATATATCAACATGCTCCTTGCACAAGTTCGGAGGCAATGCAAAATAGTTTAAATTCGAAAAATATTTTTTCACAAGCAAGAGCAAGGTTCACAGAGTTAAGAGAATTAGGCGTTATTTATGAAAAAGGTGAAAAGAAATGCAGCGTTACCGGTAGAATTTGCATAGAATGGGATTTAACAGATAATTTGCCTGTTAAAAATAATGAAAGCAATAATACCAAAAAAGATAGGGTTAATAACACTTTAAATGTATTGCGCCAATTATATAAAAACAAAAGCACAGCATCACCAAATGATTGGAAAAATGTAGCCGATTTGATTAAGGGGATATAACGGATGGGTATATGAGCAGGTTTGCCTTGCAGAATGTTTCAAATTACCCACAAACTTAATGGCAAACTTGCTTATATACCGTGTTATGTGCCGTTTTTTATTTACGAATTTAATTTAGAAATATGAAGAAATACGATGTAATATATGCCGACCCTGCTTGGGATGTAAAAATGTTTAAAAGAAAAACAAGACCAAATCAGATAGAACATTCATATCCGATGATGAAAATAGAGGATATAAAAAATTTGAATGTGGAAATGTTGGCAAAAGATGATAGTATTTTGTTTTTGTGGACAACACAAGGATATTTAAGACAAGCATTTGAAGTTATGGAAGAATGGGGATTTAACTATCAAAGAACTATTACTTGGGATAAAATGAATGGATTGTGCTTATACGGATTCCATCACAGAACTGAATTTCTATTAGTTGGCAGAAAAGGTAATTTACCTAAATTCCCAAAACGGAAAACTATACCAACACTTATTCAGATAAGTTCAAAAAAATTAAGACATTCAGAAAAACCAAAAGAGATAAGAGAGATGATAGAGATTTTCGGAAAAGACAGGATTGAACTATTTGCCCGAATAAAACCCGATGGTTGGGATGTTTGGGGCAATGAAGTTGAGAGTAGTGTCGCTCTTTAAATGGCACATAACGGTTATCGGCTTGGCGAAGTTGCCGTTCCCAAAAGTTTAATTAAAAAACAAATGTTCAAATGATAGATAAAAGTTCAATAGAAGCACCAAACGGCAATTTTGCCAAACCGATGTTAGCAGATGGCACGGGTAATTTAGTAGAATTATTCGCTGGTTCTCGATCCGTTGGAAGTGTAGCCGAAGCAAAAGGGATGAATGTTTTTAGTATTGATTGGCAAAAGTTTGATAAAATAGATTTAGCCATTGATATTGAAGAATTACAAACTAAAGATGTGCCATTTATTCCAGATGTTGTTTGGGCTTCTCCTGATTGCACAACTTACACTATTGCAGCAATAAGCACACACCGAAATGGAACAGATCCAAAAAGCGAATACGCTAAAAAATGCGATGCAGTAAACCAACACTTTATTAGCCTAATCGATGAATGGCTTTTGATTAATCCTAAAATGGTATTCTTTATTGAAAACCCAAGAGGAATGATGCGTAAAATGCCATTTATGCAAAGATTTAAAAGGCATACGGTTTGGTATTGTACTTATGGCGACGATAGAGCAAAGCCAACGGATATATGGACAAATAGCGAAGTATGGCAACCAAGACCAATGTGCCACAACGGAAACAAAAATTGTCATCATCAACCTGCACCAAGAGGATCGAAAACAGGAACGCAAGGCAAAAAAGGAAGTTTTAACCGTTCAAAAATACCAAAAGAATTATGTCAAGAAATAATCGAAAGTTCAATTTTAGCAGTAGTGTAGTGCTTTCTGCTAACGGTTTGCAGCTAATAAATCGGCTTGCTGTTTATTAGGTGCGGTTAGGTGTCTGGTTTTAAAACGAAGGAGTGCAAATTGGAATGTAAAACATATAATTTAAAATTAAAACAAAATGAATGTACTTAGTTTATTTGATGGAATGAGTTGTGGACAAATAGCTTTAAATAATTTAGGAATCAAAGTAGATAATTATTTTGCGAGTGAAATTGATAAAGATGCTATTTTCATAACTAAAAAAAACTATCCAAATACAAAACATATCGGAAGCGTTATTGATGTAAAGTCAATTGATTTACCTAAAATTGATTTACTTATTGGAGGCTCACCCTGTCAGGATTTTTCAAGTTTAAAATTTGAACGTAAGGAATTAGACGGTGATAAATCAAAACTATTTTATGAATACCTAAGAATTTTAAAAGAAACTAATCCTAAATACTTTTTATTAGAAAATGTAAAAATGAAAGAAAAAAGTAAATTGGATTTAGATAATTTTTTAGGAGTAAAAGGCGTTTTAATAAATTCAAATAATTTTACCGCACAAAATAGAGAAAGATATTATTGGACAAATATTCCTTTAGAAAACATAATAACTAAGCAATATTATATAGATAATGTATTGTTAGAAAATGTAGATGAAAAATATTACTGTAAAGAACATCAGATAAAACATTACGATAATTGTAGATATTTAGAAAGTGGAAATACTATTGAAGTTGTTGATTTTTATAATAAATCAATAAAATACAATAGAGCTAATTGCATAACACCACATTCGTTTAGATGCGATAGGTCAGCTACTAATATAGTTAAGATGAAAAAAGGGCTTAGAAAATTAACAGAAAATGAGTGTGAGATATTACAAGGGGTTACTTTAGATTATACAAATGGTGTGGCAAGTGGTAAAAGATACCATTTACTAGGAAACGGATGGACTGTACCTGTAATAGAACACATTTTTAACCACTTAGTTTGATAAACACAGGTGGGTAGGGTTTTAAAACTTGCACCTAACTACTATATAGATAAAACAGTCTAAAACAACAATAAAACAAGGAGGTCCAAAATGGAATTTCGAAAATGGTATGATAAATATTCGACAGATTGTAAGTTAAAATATCCAAGTGAGCGAACGCAAGAAAACTATTTGTGTTCGGTTGGAACATTCTTAAAATATTTTAGCAGCGAAACAGAGCCAAAAGCAATTTCAACGCAAAAAATTAAAGAATGGCTATTAACGTTTCCAACAATAAATACACGTAACCATAAACTATGTGCAATAAAATCCTTTTATTCAATAACAGTTGGAATGCCCATTAAATTAGAAAAAATTCCTTTTTCTAAAAAAGACAAAAAATTACCAATCGTTTTGTCGGTACAGGAAATACAAAAAATGTTTGATGTATGTGCAAACCTAAAGCACAAAGTAATATTATCGCTACTTTACTCCTGCAGCTTACGTGTTTCCGAATTAATAAACCTTAAATGGCAACACATTGATCGTAGTAGAATGATAATAAATATCATTCAAGCAAAAGGCAAAAAAGATAGGCAAGTTCCACTTGATCCCGATTTAATAAAATTGTTGGAAACATATTATTATCAATACAAATCCCAAACGTATGTGTTAAATGGCCAATTTGATATTCAATATACCGAAAGCAGCGTAAACCAAGTTTTAAAACAATTGGCCGATAAAGCCGGAATTTGCAATAAGCGAATATATGCTCACCTTATTCGCCACACAAGTGCTACGCACATGGTAGAATATGGTACAGATATTAATTTAATACAACGATTATTAGGGCACAACAATGTAAAAACAACAAATATTTACTTACATTTGAGCCACAATACAATTAGCAAAATACAAACTCCAATATCACATATAAATTTAAACTCAAATGGACCAACTACGCACCGAACCATGGCTTACCGAAGAAGCTAATCGAATACTTCAAAAAATAATTGATAATGGCAAAGATTTGCGTATTTTCGAATACGGAATGGGAGCAAGCACCATTTGGTTTTTAAAGCAAAAAAATGTAAAAGTGCTGCATTCTGTGGAGCACGATACACAATGGTGGGATGAGATTACCAAACAAGCTAAAAGTTTTTTAGCAAAGCCTCAAGATGGTATGTTAATGCGCAGGGAGCAATCTTACCACGATGCTATTGCCGAAGCAGCTAAAATTGGGGATAAATACGATATTATTTTGGTAGATGGGCGCAATCGTGCAGCATGTATTCAATCCGCATTGCCATATTTAGCCAAAAATGGAGTTTTAATATTGGATAATTCCGAACGCGAGTATTATGCACCAGGAAAAAATTTAATGAATAGTTTTCAACGAATAGAAACATACCAACACGAACCCGACAAATACGGATTTACTTATACAGGTTGGACTACTACATTCTTTTTTAAAAACGGAATACCAAAAACACTTTCTTTAATAAAATGAAAATAGCACTATTTATTACAGCAACCGGCAAATACACCGAGTTTCTTCCAAAATTAATCGAATCGGCCGATCAATATTTTTTGCCACAGCAGGAAGTTGTTTACGTTATATTTGTTTCCGATATAGCAACACCTTTGCCCGAAACAAAAAGAGATATTGAATACATCGAAGTAGAGCATAAGCCATTCCCAGAAGCATCCATGTGGCGTTCGTATTTTTATTCAAAATACCTTTCCGATTTTAATCACTACGAAAAATTTACACATTGTTTTGCAATAGATGCCGATGCTTATTTTGCTTCCGAAATCACTCCTTTAATATGTAAGCACCATATTGTTTGTGTTGCACATGGCGCATACATAAACAGAACAGATGCAGCACCATTCGAAACAAACGCCAATTCATCATGCTTTGCTCACAAGCCAACAATCTATGTAGGAGGCGGATTTTATGGAGGTCAAACGTATAATTTTAAAGCTATGTGCGCATTAATGTTTTTATACATTCAAAACGATAAATTTGCTGGAATTACACCAATTTGGCACGATGAATCAGCAATTAATAAATTTGTGTGTAATAATGAACCTTTGGTGAAAATTCTACCACCAACCTACCATTATTGCGAGCACGAACCTGGTAAACTTAACCCATACATGTACGAACTTTGGATGGAAAACCAAGAATACATTAAACAGCGTTGGGCAATAGAACCACCATTTACGCCCAAAATTATATTTGTAGATAAAGATAAAGCAGCAAAAGGAACCAATTATTACCGTAATTAACATTTAATTGTTAATAAGTAAATTAAAATAAAGTTTGCATATTACAAATAAAGGTTTAATATTGCCTAAAATTTACAAACAAAAAATGGGAAATAATCATGTATATGTGCTTTTAGCGGTTCGTAATGGCGAACGCTACATTAGGCAAGCTATTGAAAGCGTTCTAAACCAAACCCACCAAAATTTTAATCTTATTGTTGCGTTAAACGGATGCACCGACAATACTCAAAAAATTGTTGATGAATATCGTTTAAATAATCCAGGTAAAATTAAAGATTTTACAATGGGAACTTGTGATAATAAATCAGATGCATTAAATTTTATATCTAATTTGCTACTACAATATTCAGAAAATTTATATTCGCTTCCAAAAGCACAATGGTTTGCAATCCAAGATGCAGATGATGTATGGCATCCAACAAAGCTGGAAGAACAATTAAAATACGCCAATGCATACGATGTTATTGGTACCGATTGTTATTATATTGATGCACAAAGCAAAGAAATAGAAATAAATCCACGCCCACGCCCATTTTTGCACGATAAAATAGTAGAAGATGCCTACAATGGCCACAACCCAATTGTAAATTGCAGCGCACTTATTCGTGCCAATTTAATGGAACAATTTCCATACAATCCCGAACTTGATGGAATAGAAGATTATGATTTATGGCTACGCATTATGCGTTATACCGATGCTAAATTCACTAACATAAACCAAAAGTTAGTGGACCACCGCATTCATGCAAATAGTCATTTCAATACAAAAAATTATACCGAAAAAATCAATCAATTAATTCAAACCTATAAACAAAAATAAAATCATGGCAAAAAAAGCAACCACAAAAAAAACAGCACCCCAAAAGGCTGCAGGTAAATCAAAAAGTGTTTCGAAAGAAAAATCAATAAAAATATTTAAACCAACAGCACCATCCGAAACCGATAAAAAAATTATTGGAGCATATTTGCACGGTAGAACTGCAGGTGCAGAAAGTGAAAAGTTGGAACAAAAAATTAGAGAAAGTCAAATGCAATCCGGTCCAAAAATTACCGCACGTGTATCATTTGAATTAAACGAAGCAAACGATTGCAAAATTAATGTTTCTGGTGATTTTAACATTATCTTACAAAAAATGCACGAAATCCAAAATCAATCAATTACAATTGATAAAGGCGAATTTTTTGCTGTAGCAGCAAAAATGATGAAAGGAGAGCAAAAATAATGCTTATACCATTCGCAACACTTATAGATAAATACGGAATACGCCCCAAGGGTGTATTCCATATTGGTGCCAATACAGGGCAGGAGGCACAACAATACCTGGATAAAGGAGTTGAAAATCAAATTTGGATTGAACCAATCCCCGAAATTTTCGAACAACTTCAAAAACACATCGAATCAAACCCACATGCATTTGCAATACAAGCATGTGTAAGTGATAAATCACTTCAATCAGTTACATTCAACATTACCAACAATAATGGCGAATCTTCATCCTTTTTGCCACTCGATAAGCATTTGGAATACCATCCTTCCGTTCAAAATGTGCAATCAATTGAAATGATTACCATCACCGCAGATGATATAATTGAACATGGATGCATTGATATGGAGTATTACGATTTTTTGAATATAGATATTCAAGGTGCCGAATTGCTTGCATTAAAAGGCATGGAAAATAACCTAAAGCACATAAATTACATTTATACCGAAGTTAATGATCAGGAGCTTTACAAAGGTTGTGCATTGGTACATGAAATTGATGCTTTTTTATCCGAACATGGATTTGAAGCAGCCGAATGCAAAATGACCGATTGCCATTGGGGAGATAAGTTCTATATTCGTAAAAACATAAATAAAGGTTAAACGTTATGGTTGAATTTAAGATTTGCACTAAATGCAATGATAAAAAAGAAATATCCGAATTTCAAATTAAAAAAGGGAAATACACAAGTAGCTGTAAATCATGCGTATATGCTAATCATAAAATTTGGCTATTAAATAATCCAGAAAAGTTAAAAAGGTATCGTAACAATTCTAAAATATGGCATTCTAAAAATGCAGAAGAAAATCGTGAAAAAAAGGAAAAAATTATTTTAGAAAAAAAAGCTAAAAACCTATGCAAGAGATGCGGAACTTCATTGTTTGATAGGATATTGATTGCTAAATATTGCCCTACATGTAAAAAGAAACAAAAAAACGAAGTATGGAATAAAAATGATTATATCAAAAACAAAAAAACATATCAAGATTATAATAAAAAAAACAGAGCAAAAATAAATTTAAGGGATAGCAAAAAAGAAAAGACGAAAAGGGAGCAAATTGCGGATAGGTATGTAAGTAAATTATTAAGGGAAAAAAACGGATATACCGTGGATCAATTGAAGGAGAATCCAGAATTATTAGAAATTAAAAGAATATTAATCCAAACAAAAAGACTATGCAAAACATCGAAGAATTAAGAGTTAGTTTGCTTGATAATTATGAGCAAATGAAAACAAAAAAAATGGATTTGAAAATGGGTAAAGAGCTTGCAAATACGGCAGGTAAAATAATTAATTCATTAAAAGTTGAATTAGACTATAATTCAATGATTGGTGAAAAAAAGAAAATAAAATTTCTTCAAAAGTCATAAGATAAGTTCTATATTCGTAAAAACATAAAACAAAACTAAAAAAACATTTATGAGCAAAAATTCAGTTCAGCAGCGTATTGCTTGCGCACAAGTAGCCACACCATTACTTCGTAAAGGATACGAAGATAATCACAAAGTAAGCTATAAAGATGGCTATCAATGGGTTGGAAACAAGTCCGACAAAGCAATTTTAACAGGTAATCAACCAATTTTAAAAAACAACTAATAATTTATGAAAGGACGCGAACTAAATCCCGACAAAGCAATAAGATCACTTGCTGCAAAAAAAGTAAACTTTTCCAATACAGGCGCAATCGATTTAACCAAAGCCGAACCACTTGGTAATAAAAGCTGGGGCAAGTTAGATTATCTTACCAAAAAATGTGGTATGTCAATCGATACAAATGGCTTGCAATTGTACCGTAAACAATTTATTTAACCAATAAATCATAAAAAATGGAAGCATCAACAGTACATCCTTTTCAGAAAAACCAATTGGATACAAACCATGCCTTTGCCGAACTAAAGGAAGGTGATATGTTTGCCGAAAACCGCGATTTGCTTTTTGTGATAGCAATCATTAAAAAAAACTTAGTGGTGATATATCAAGGCACACAATCCGAAATGCGGCCAATATGCTATACTTCATCCGATGAAGTTCGTAAAAAGTTTGCATTACAAGGTCAATCCGGATATTGGGTAAATTACCTTGGTAACGATAAAGCCTTTACCGATAAATTATTAAACGATTAAATTCAATAAAAATGGGAGAATTGAATAAATCATTACCTTTTTTTACATTTGTAAAAAAGCACCATACAAAGCCAATATACCAACAGGATTTGTTGGATATTGGCGATTATAAAAACCGATTGATGGATTATTTCCTTTATGGTAAAGACGATAAAGGAAATCCACCATCGGCATACAAAAAACAACTATTATTGGAGGAAATAAGGCGTACAGATGCTTGGTTAAAAAAAGCAGCCGAAAATTTTGTTCACTCACCACATAGTAAAAATATTTTTGAATAACATGAAACAAATAAAATTTCAGCAATCCTATTTGTGGTCGCAAAGCCAAACAATAGAATGGATAATTAACAATGCTCGATTTGCATTTATCAATAATTTGCACAAAGGCAATCGCGTTCGTATTGTTACATGCCCATATTTAGGACAATACAATTGTTTTGAATTTGATAACGATAAGTATGGAATTATTATTTGCTCCGAAAGCATTTTTTCTTATGTAAATTGGAAGGATAATATAGTAGAACAACGTAATTCAAGAGAAGGAATTATTCAAATGCTGGATATTTTTTATAACGAATGGGGAGCAGACCAATACATAAACCCAAAACCGAGCTTAAAATCATTTTTTAACAGAATAAGAGGCTATCACAAAATTGTAACTGTAAATATTTAAGAAATGGAAGAAAAAGACGAATGGGTATTTTACAAAGAATTAGATTTTAATTGCCCTAAAAACAACCGATTCAATATCGATACACGCGATTTTCATGCAGGATATAATTTTCAAACAGAAAATCACGAAGATTGGGAATTAATTAAAAAATATCCCCACTTTTTCCATACATTAGAACAATTGAAACAACTTCTTGATAGATATTTTGTAGATTCTGGTGGAGCAGATAAAGAATGGCGATTTTTTCAATTAACAGGATATGGGGAAAATTGGAATTTAAAATATTTACGAATATACCGTACCGATCTTGGATTCCTTATTTGTGATAATTATCATAATGCTTTAAAATCAGAAATATTAAATCAAAACGTTTATAATTCCTAACAACCAACAACCATAATGAACTACTATTGCACCCATTCCGATATAAACTACCTTGCAAAAGGTATTGCATTGTACAACTCAATTGCTGCATTGGATCCCAATTTTAAATTGTTTTATCTTTGCACAGACGATTCAACATACACAACATTGTGTAAACTTGGTTTACCATCCCTTGCACCAATAAGTTTAGCAAATTTAGAGCAGCAAAACAAAGAATTATCATTGGCACGCAACAATCCAGCAAGCCAATATGGTAATTCATACAGCCAATTTTGTTGGACCTTAACACCTTATTTTATCAATTGGTTACTACGTAACGAAATTCCACGCAAAGGCGAATTACTCTATTGCGATGCCGATTTGTATTTTTACCATCCACCGCAATTAATATTCGATGCATGTGCTATTTTTTCGGTAGGAATACATACACATCAATTCGAATCCTACAATCCAGATACAAATAATGTAGGCGAATTTAATGTAGGTTGTGTATTTTTCCGTAACGATATAGATGGAGCAATCATAAGCGACCATTGGAAAAATTGGTTATTAAACCCTAAAAACAAGTATTACGAAAAATACGGCACTTGTGGCGATCAAAAGTATTTAGACCTGTTTATTCCGCTGTTTGGCGCAAAAAACGTATGTGTATTTGATAGAGATACCGATATTTTGCATGGAGCACCATGGAATTTTACACGTTATCATTTTGATAATAACAATCGTGTACATAAATTTGGCGAAGCATCAAAACCATTAGTGTTTAATCATTTTAGCCATTTTGTAATAAATAATGATGGAACCTGGCGAAGCGATGATCATGGCGAATGGAACCAAGATGGTAAACCAATTGAGCAATATTGCTCCGCAATTGGCAATTATTACCAAAATTATGCATCCGAATTACAAAAAGCATTAAATTTGATTAATCAATATTAAATAAAATGTCAAAAAGAAGTAAAATATTAATAATTGGCGCAAGTGCTCCAATTTTTGCACAAACAACCGTTCCAGAAAAAACAACAACGGTAATTATAAAAAACGAACATGAACCGGAAGAAAAAAGCATCACCAACGTTTTTGGACCACCACCAATAATAATTCATAATTATAGTGCAACCTATTTGGTAGAAAATAAAATACAACCAACAGGAAGGCAATTACGTAACCAACGCAGAAAAAAACCTAAAAAAAATGGCAGGAATCGCAAATAAACCATACCAAAACATTCGTTCAACACTTATTTCGCTTTATGGTCCAGCATCGCCCGAATACTAATTGGCAATGGAATGGTACAGCGTGTATTTAAAAAATACACCAACAAACTTGGATAATCGAAAAGTTAAATGTGCTTGTGGCAATCCAAAATGCCGCATTGGATTAAACTTCGACCAAGGTTCCGAACAAAGCCAACAATACATGCTCCTTACCGATAAAAACGGAAACGAGCACAATATGCACATAAATCCCGAAAACAAAAAAGAATTAATGGACCATCTAAAACAAATCAAATTCAAATAATGCACATATTAGGCAACATACACCTAAAATCAAAGGAGCGCGGATTGTTTTATGCAATATCAAGAGATTCAATTGATTTTATTAAAGCTCCATCTGAAATTATAATAAATTCAGAACAAAGCCATGGCGAAAAAATGATTGAATTGATTAACAATAATTTAAAAGCCGATTCCGATTATTTTTTGAATTTTGAGGAAGATCATTTTTGCGTGCTGCAGGATAAAAATACATTTGATTACATTATGCAAAAAGCAGCAGAGCATAGCGTAGATGTTATTCGTACAAGTTTCCACCAGGTAGAAATGGAGTGCTCTAAACATGTACCAGCAATTTATGAAGATGAATTTGTTAAAATTATTCGATTTACAGCACCAAACTTCGAAAAGTTTTGCATACCTTTCAAACGATTTTATTTAGGAACAAATTGTATTTTTAAAGCCGAATATGCAAAAAAGTTTTTTAGGCGTATAGGCCATCGCCCACACGATTATGAATTAAGGCACTATCAATCCGATATGGAATATACATGCTTAATACCAAAGGTAGAAATACTTCGCCCTATTGACGATGATCATGGAGCCGAAAACACCTGTTGCTTAAAAAATCCAACACCATTATTCACACAATTGTATAATAAATATAAAAACTAAAAAAAATGTCAGAAAAAAAATCAAACTCCGGAGCCTTATCATTACTTTTAATAGTAGTATTCCTTATCTTTTTAGTACTAAAACTTACACAAATTGGTATGGTAGCCAATTGGAGTTGGTGGGCAGTAACAGCACCTTTATGGGCACCAGCAGTAATATCAATAGGGCTATTTTTAATAATAGTAATTGTTAAGGCATTGTTTTCAAAAAAAGATTAAATGGATAAAAATAGTTTGTATGAATTGCAGCTCATAGATTGCAATTGCAACGATTGTGCTTTTATGGTCCGCGATTTTGAAAAAATGAAATCATTCGACCATTTGCACCAAGGGCAATTAAAAGCATCGCATCGCTGCAATTATGGAACATGCTCCAAATTCAACAAACCTGTAGCATTTATTCCAAATACATGCCAAATAGAAACACAAAATTGCTTTATACATCGTAAAAACAATAATTAAAAAAAATGGCAAAAAAATACAATATTAAAACAGTAGCCGATGCAGTAAATGCAGTAACAAAAGATAATATAGATTTGTTTTTAACGGATTTATCGGAATGCTTGAGTTTGGCTGTAACGTTGAAACAAGCATACAAACAACAAACAGGCGAAAATCCTTCATTTGCAGTTATGGAAGAATTTACATGGACAGATGATGGTACTCCAGGATTAACAAGTATTACTATAAAAAAGGGAGCAGAAGAAAATTCAGTAAAAAAAAACAATGAAATGGAGGATTTTGCTGATTTTATTGATGCTGGATATTGGATAAAAGGAGCAAATGGTTTATGGTATCAAAAGTCAGATGGAAATGTTGATGAAGGAATAAAGTTTGAACAGCTATTAAGCAAATATAGAGAACAATAAAAAATAACCCATGAAAATAGCAGCAGGAATAATCGTTTTTAATTCCGATTTTGTATTACAACAAGTATTGGAAAGCATTTATCCATACATGAACCAAATCCTTATTTCCGAAGGTTGTGTTACATATTGGAAAGATAAAGGATTCACCACATCGTTGGACCGTACAAACCAAATACTCAAAAACTTTCCCGATCCACAGAAAAAAATCAAAATTGTACATGGCACATACTTGGAAAAAACCGAGCAAGCCAATGCATACATGCAGCATGTAGAAGCCGATACCGATTACATCTGGAATATTGATGCCGATGAAGTTTTTAAAGCAGCCGATATTCAATCAACAATTAAACTACTCGAAACCGAAAAACCAACCAGCGTTGGATTTAAAGCATACAGTTTTTATGGTGGATTTGAGCATTATTTAACCGGCTTCGACCATGATCACGAATTTATTCGTATCCGCAAATATCCATATTGGGGCGCACAATGGATAAACCATCGTCCACCAACAATGGAATTACCTGCAGGAGTAGACAAAAAACACTTATCGAGCGAGCAATTGGCCGCACAAGGAATTTACATGTATCATTACAGTTACACGTTTCCGCGACAAGTATTCGAAAAAGTACAATATTACGAGGGGGCAGTAATTTCACCAGGCAAATGCATCCCCGATTATTTCAATAGCGTATATTTACCATGGGTAACAGGTAATGCAGAGCAAAAGCAATCAATAGAACAAAAATACCAAGGCGTACACGAATTTACACCAGATGCACGTGGCGATTGCTATACAACACGTTTCACAGGTTGCCATCCATTTGCTATCACCAAAGCCATGAAACAGCTAAAAAAGGAGTTTGAAGCACAATTAACACCATTTTTGTTGGAAAGGGCGTTTCATTGATGGAAATAAATGCGGAAACAATAAAGCCATTACCACAAAAGGAAATTAGTGCTCCCGAATGGTTTTTGGAAGATTCTTTAAGAATGGGATATTGGAATAATCGATTGCGATTAATATTCTTTAATCCCACAGAAATATATCAACGAATAAGCCATTTAATTAATCCATACAGAAGAAACCAAGGCAAATTAACAATAGAAGCTCTGTTTCCAAAAAACGATAATGGCGATTGCCGTTGTGGTTGCGGACAAAAAGCAAAATTTAGTTGGGCCGACCAAAATTGTAAAAACTTTGCATACCGTGTTTATTCAATAATTGCTTACGGAACAAAAGAGGCAAAAGTTCTTCTTCATACATATTACGGAAGCAAGTGTTGCGAATGCAACGAAAATGATTGGGAAGATATAGATCACATTATACCTGTTAAGCATGGCGGTGGTGGTTGTTGGTTAGGAAATTTCAAGCCATTGTGCAAGCCTTGCCACAAAACAAAAACAAAAAAAGACTTCAATTGGAAGGAATTTAAGCAACCCGACCAAATAGATTTGTTTATAAAAAAATAATTATATTTGCAATTAAATAAAATTTATACCATGAACATATACGCAAAACAAGGGCACAAAGTAATTGTAACAAAAGAATCAATTAACAATGGTAATGAACCCGAAGCCGAATTAGCAAATAAGTATTTAAAGGTAGGAGGCAAATACACAATTCAATCTACCAAAGTTGATGGATGGCATACAGTAGTGTATATTCAAGAAATACCAAACATAGGATTTAATTCCGTTAATTTTATCGATGCTCAATAACAAATAAAAAATAAACAAACCATGAATTTCGAAAACATTTGTACCGAAGCCGAAGCAGCTTTTTTATTAAAAAACTTAAAACCTACCGATCGTGTATTGGAATGGGGAAATGGTGATTTATCACTTCAAATTGCCGATAAAGTAAAACACGTAACCGTTATTACACATGAGCTTGATGCGTTAGGCAAAATTATTGATTTGCAGCCACAAAACATGACTTCCGTATATGTTCCACCAACCGAGCCAATGCAATCCGATGATGGTAACGAACGCGAGTTTCATGCATACATACAGGAAGCCGAACAACAATTAAAACGTTTTGGCAAATTTTCGGTAGTAATTATCCGTGGGCGTGCTCGCGTACATTGCGCACGCATGTGCGAAAACATTGGCACAGATACCACACGCGTATTTATGTTCGATTTTAATCATCCACAGGAACAATACCGCAGAAACGAGTATTTCCAAGCCGAACAATACTTGCAGCACCAAAAAGGCGAATTTGCATTGCATTTATTTAAAATAAAAGCACTACAAAACAAAAAAGTAGTAAAAGCTACCGATGTAATTGCTAGTCCAGAACAACATGCAACAGGCTTAAAAATAGCAAAACAAAAGAAAAAATAATGGATCAAGAACTTTGGGTACAAATTACAGGATACTCCAATGGAGCATATCCAATTGTAGAATACAAAGGCGTTTTAACCGATAGGAATAGCGTTTTGTTATCCAAAAGTATTGGGCAAAGCCTTCCGGTAGTACCACATGGCAAAAACTATTATAAAACAACAAAAGAATGTAATCATTTTATTTTGATACATCAAAAAGATTGTATATTATTGCCAAGTTGATTATAAAAAAAATGGGAAAATGAAATCATTTATGTTCAAAGAGTTTTTATTAAAGCAAGTTGTTGCTAAAGTAAAAACACAAACACGCAGAACTCACGGACTTGAAAAAGTCAATGAAAATCCAAGCCGTTACAAGTTTCATGCATTATTACCACCAATTACCGAAAAGGACCAATTGTATGCACTTTTTGTTGATTTAGACAATCCAAGCACATCAGCATTAATATCATGCAAGCCAAAATACCAAATAGGTGATATTTGCTATTTAAAGGAAAACTATGCCATTGCAGGCAATACAACACACCATCACATTTATCAAGCCGATTATGATCCAGAAGCACGCAAAAAAATAAAGTGGAAATCAAAATTAATGATGCCTGCAGTATCAGCACGTTTTAAAGTACAAGTTACCAATATTCGAGTAGAACGATTGCAGGATATTTCCGAATACGATGCCTTAAAAGAAGGAGTGGAAAAGCATTGGAGAGATACCGAATTGTATAAATGCTATTTTGATGATAATTTTGCACATAAGCAAACAACTTATTCTTTTAAGTCTTTATGGAGCTTTATTAATGGAAACGATTCATGGAACAAAAATCCATGGGTATTTGTATATGAATTTAAACTTATAGATAATGGCTAAAAAAAACATAGGCAACACATTGCCTGCATTCGTTCAATATCGTAAATATTTACGTAAATTAAGTTACAAACAATTAAAGCTAGAAACAGCCATTTTGCTTGGTTATTTAATTGCATTTGAGCATTACACACCACGTAGTAAAAACAACTTGTATTACAAACTTACATGCATGAAATATGCCTATGCATTAACATTGTTGAAGCCAAACGATAAAACCAAAATGGATGCATTTTTTGAAGAAGGCAAACAAAACAAACCAAGCGCATTAATGTTAAATTACGAAGCAAAACTAAAACTATAATGAAACCAGAAACATTTGAAGTTGCACAACAAATCCAACAAAGGATTTACTTTTTGAGAATGACAAAACAATATCTTTCAGCATTATTTGAAGGCAAGTCATTTGGAATTAAGGTAGAAATGGAGTTTTTTGGACAAAAAGCCATAGTTCCAATTCACCATGATGTAAGTTCATTCAAAGAAATTCATAAAGAAGATGCCGAAGCGGTTTATAATTCTATTACTTATAGAATAGCCGACCTCCAAAAACAATTTGATGATTTAAAATAAAAACCATGAAAGCACAAAAACCACAAAAAGAAAAATTGCAAAAAGCATTGAACCAATACATTAATACAAAAATTTCGCAGGTTTAAAATTAATCGAAAAAATATTGTAAAATGAACCCATTAGATATAAACAAACACGATTTACGCAAAGCAATAATTGATGAACTCAATAAAATTATTGATAAATGCAATGTAATTGATTCCGAAACAAAATCCAAGATCCAAAATTACATACAAGACAATCTTTATAGCTTTGATGTGTATGAAAATAAACATGCATTTTTAAAATCAGCATTTGAATATGGGGCACTTGTTTATGCTGTAAAACAGCAAGAGCATAAAGAATTGTGGGAGAAAGTTGTTGTGCAAAATGCTGCAATTAACAATTTTCCACATATAGTTGCCGATGCAGCAATAAAACAGCTCGAAGCCAATTTCCAAAACCATTTATATCCAAGTTTAATTAGCGGAACAACATGGGCACGCGATAATGGATATATAAAAATGATTGGTGCAAATTATTATTCAAACGATAATTTTAAAACAATCCTATCCGAAGCAAACATAATGCAATTATATTATAATCAACAAAAAAATGATTCAACAAAACCATGAACATAGCATTTGTAGATATTGATGGCGTTTTAGCCGTTGCAAGTCAGGAGCACGATGAATATGGACAATTGTTTCATCCACATTTTGTAAATAACTTAAAACGAATTATTGATGAAACACAAGCCAAAATTGTAATAAGCAGCAGTTGGCGCAAAAGTTCATTAAAAATTATGCAGGAAATGTGGGAATACCGCAATTTACCTGGCGAAGTTATAGATACAACACCAAGTTTGTATATATTTAAAGGAACAAACAATATTCAATTTTGGAACAATAAATTATCTGCAAAACAAACACCACGTATAAAAGGATATTCCGTTCCACGTGGTTGCGAAGTAGACTATTGGATACAAAACGAATCCCAAGCATTTGGAACCATAAAAAACTACGTTATTTTAGATGATGATACCGATTTTTTAATGAAACAATTCAACAATTATGTGCAATGCTCAAATGTATCAGAACATCCAGATAATGTTCATGGATACGGACTAACCGAAATTAACACAATAAAAGCAATCCGAATTTTAAACAGACCAACAACCAACAACTAATAACCAACAACCAATATAATGATAGAATGCTGGCACACACCCGAAGTTGCAATTGAAATGAATCGCAATTATCCTGTTTATCTTAATTTGATGGACGAAACACAACACATACAAGTATTAAAAGAACAAATAAAAGCAATACCATTCCGCCATAACCAACAACGTGTATTGGATATTGGTTGCGGAACAGCCCAAATTTCAAAACTATTTAATGATTATCATTTTGAATACAATGGCTCCGATTTGCCATACATAATTGAGCAATGCGCCCAAAAATGGCACCCAAACTATAAATACATTAAATCCCAAAACATAAACGATCTACCTATTGCCGATTTTGATATAATTCTTATGAATGCATTTATTGATGTAATGGAGCATCCATTGCAGCAATTGGAAAAAGTATTGGAAAATGCCAAAAATTATGTAATATTGCACAGGCAGGAATTTGATAATACAGGCCAAACACGTACAACAGTAAACGATAGTTACAATGCAAAAACATACCATTCAATTATTAACCAAACCGATTTTTTGGATTTGTTATACAAGCACGAATTTGTAATAATACAGCAGTTTTCATGCAGCTTTAATAATTGGATTGATGGAGGCAAAAGCATTCTATTGCAAAAACATAAAAAGTGGATTAATCGATAAAAAATGCAAAACTTTATAATAAAAAGAACTTGGCGGATTCATAATTATGGGCAAAAGTGCGACTTTGTTAATTATTTAACAGGCGCAATTTTTACTAATTGTTTTGGAACTGAATATTTTCAACCAGATATAGGGAGGGCACTTATTTGTGATAGCGAGCCACTTAAAAAGTATTTAGGAGAAAATTGCAATTTAACCATAAAGCATTTTTATCCAGAAGGCGATTTTGTGGATAAAAAACACATAACTCCCGATTATGCTTATAAGCAAGAATACATTGAAGTTAAAACTGAAAGTGAACAAATAGCAAAATCATATATTGCAAAATATGAAATTAAAAAATATTACCAAAAAAATAAATAATCAATATGTACCACTCCATAAACAATATTGATAAATTACTCCGCCAAAAGTATTTTGATGGAATTAAAAAAGGCTTTTTTATCGAAGCAGGCGCAAACGATGGTTTAACACAATCAAATACCGCATTTTTTGAACAACAAATGCAATGGACCGGTATTTTGGTAGAACCAATATTCGAACAGTTTCAAGCATGTGTACGCAATAGGCATCACAACACAATTATTGTAAACAAAGCCCTTGGTGAGCACGATAATCAAAAAATAGAATTAATTCATACTCCCGAATGCAATGGATTAATGAGCACCGTTGCCGGAATAAATACCGAAAGCGATCATTTAAAAAAAGCAGGCGAACCAGGAGTTAAGCAAATTTGCTATTCAATTAAATTAGACACACTTATTTTCCATTATTTGCCAATTAATCAACAAATAGATTTATTGAGCTTAGATGTGGAAGGATACGAACCACAAGCATTAAAAGGATTCGAAACAATGCGCCACCGTGTAAACCATATTTGCATAGAGGAACAATACAACCAAGCCGAAATTGAACAATTGTTGAAAAAAACACATAAAAAAGTTGAACAATTAACCGAACATGATTATATTTGGAAAATTAAATAACAAAATTTAACATGGATTATAGTTATCATCCTGCAATAGCAATACATACCGTATGGTTTACCGATTTACAAACGGTACAACCATACATCGATTCTGTCTTAAAACTTGGCTACTCAATACGAGAAATTCATAAACGAAAAAAATATCGTTTTTTTGGGCAAGTGCAATACCAGGTAGAAATGATAAACACATTGCATGGATTAATCCACAAAAGACAAGAATTAATTTTTCAATCCGAACAATACGAGCTTGTGCCTACAGTTGATTCAATGATTAACATGATAAAACAAAGCCAACCAGCTATAATACCATTGCCATGAACAACAAAGTAACACGTTTTCGCAATCAAATGGAACGGCTGTGCAAACAATTAAAACAGCCCAATATTTCTACCTACGAATACGTAAAATTACTTGTTGAACTCGAAAAAGTAAGTTTTCAATACATTGGCGCACTTGTAATGGATGACACAATTGATCATCTTCAATTTTTTGATTTAATTGATATACTAAATGATAATATTTCCTTTCTGAAAGAAAAAATTAGAAAGTAAACTAAAAAAATGGGAACCTGCAAAAAAGTTATGTATGCATCCGAGCAATTGGCCAACCAGGACATTGCCCGAATAAAAGAAAAAAGCACGCGAGCAAAGCAGCCTACACGTGCCTACCTTTGCAATATATGCAACGCATGGCATTTAACATCCATTCCCGACTATAAAAAACTTTACAACGATTCTCTGCAGGAAATAACTCAATTAAAATCGGGCGGATACGCAAAATCCCTCGAAATAAAACTGTACAAGCTGCAACAAAAGATGCAATCCGTTGAAAAAACATCACAATCCGATATTGATAAAAATTTAGCAGCCGATGCACGTATCAAAAAACTAAATGATACCATTTCAAAGCAAGCAAAAACAATAACAAGGCTACAAAAGGACAATAGCGAACTTATTAATAAAATAATGGTTTTAAACAATAAAATTGAGCAACAATAAATGAAAATAGAAGCATTTATATTGTGTTACAACGAAGAAAAACTTATTCGTTACACATTGGCCCATTATTTAAACTTTTGCAGCAAAGTAACTATAATCGATAATTACAGCACCGATAATACCATTTCAATTATCAAAAACGAATTTTCCGAACGTGTAAAAATAGTTCAATACGATTCCAACAATCAATTAAACGATTCAGCCTATACATACATTAAAAACAATTGCTGGAAACAATCCAAAGCCGATTGGGTAATTGTTTGTGATATGGATGAGTTGCTGCATTATAACTATTCTGGATTTGGCATAATCGATTTTTTAATAACACTTGGATCGTCATGCCCTATAATTATGCCATACGGCTATAATATGTTTTCAGAAACATTCCCAGATAAATACATTGCCAATTTAACAACATTAATTACTAAAGGCGTTCGTGCTCCAAACTTTGATAAATCAATTCTGTTTCAACCAAAAATGTTGGAAGAAATAAACTATGGACCAGGAGCACACTATTGCAATCCTGTAATAAAAGAACAATACAAACGTAACTTATCATACCGCAGCGAACATTTAAAGCTCCTGCATTACAAATACATTGGAATCGATTACCTTATCCAAAAACACGAACAATATGCCAACCGGTTAAGCAGCTACAATAAAGTAAACCAATTTGGAGCTGAATATATAAAAGGCAAACAGCATGTAGTTGATTGCTTTAATGAAATTAAAAATAGTAATAAACTTATTGATGTAATATAATGGATGTACAATTCGAACGCAATATAGTAAACTATAAAGAAGAATGGCTTACACCACCTTCATTAGTACATAAACTTGGTAAATTTGATTTAGATCCATGCGCTCCAATTAATCGGCCATGGGATACAGCAACCACACACTTTACCATTAATGACGATGGATTGCAGCAAAATTGGGGGGGGGGGGGCAGCGTGTTTGGTGCAATCCTCCATACGGTAAAAAAACGCACTTATGGCTTCGTAAATGTGCCGAACATGGAAACGCAATTGCACTTGTATTTGCCAGAACAGAAACAAAAATGTTTTTTGATCATGTATGGAATAGTGCAAATGCTATTTGTTTTATTGAAAAAAGAATCCAATTTTACACAGTTGATGGAATAAAAAAAGGTTCTGCAGGAGCACCAAGCGTATTAATTGCATACGGTAAAAACAACGTACAATCATTAATAGATAGCAATCTAGGGAAAGTAGTTTTATTATAAGCAATACCATGTTAATAACTTAAATAAAATAAATTTTAAAAATATCTTGCACAACTAAAAAATTAATTCAATCTTTGCCATCCAATAAAGTTTAAGCGTATGAACCTATATATAGACAAATCAAAAAACGAGCAAGGAGAGCAGGAGTTTTCTATCCATGGTTTATCTAAACAACAAATTCTATTAATCCAATTCTTTATTAAAAAAGGTGATGCACATATCAAAACCTTAAAAGGTTTAACAGGTATGGCTAATTTGCCATTGCCAGAAGATACAAAAAGTCTTATTGAATTAATATCAAATTTCGATGCAAATGCTTAGTAAAATAAAAATCAAAAAGCTAACCGAAAGCGATATGCAAGCATTGTGTATTGTTTTTCAACCTGCAATTGATTTTGTTCCTACTACTCAAACCGATCCACTAAATTGCGTTTATGCAATTGTAGCTGGCTTGTATAAATCAATCGAATCCAAAATACAATCATTTTACCTTAATCCTGGTAAAAAATACTCATTAAAATTATCTACAGCCGATTGCTTTGCTGTTCAAACATATTTAGCGCAACATAAAACATCCAATCCTCACACAATGGCTGTTTTGTCGCATTTTAATACAAGTATTAACCAACAACTAATCTCAATCACTCCCATGAAAAAATACTAAGCCACAACCAAACCATTCGGCTTAGTTGTTCGCGACAAATAAGCAGTCTTAATTTTCATACCTTCGGCAAAAACAACATTTTTGCACCGAGCCAAAAAACTATTGCCTAAATTTTATTTTTTACAAATTTCCATGTTATACAGTTAGGGGTGTACCTCGAAAATCTTTTTGTAAAAAATGTTCTAATGTTCTATGTTCAAAAATACACAGTACTTAAATGTACTAAATGTTAGGAGAGCCGCCAAAAGGTCCAATTTATGCAATTAAACCATTGAAAATTAAACAATTAAGCCGACAAATTAAAACGCAAATATTTAAAATATTGCCAAAAATTGCAGAATATTAAACAAAACGGTACAAATTCATAACGAATTGTACAAAAACAAACAAAATTGTAAATAAATTAAACTACTCTAAAAATGGAAAAAAACCGAAAAAAATTTCATGGACTTGCCGATAAGGTAAACTGTACTTTCTGGTGGATAATTTACTTGGATCCACAAAATCCACAAAACAATGCACAGGAAATTCAAGGCTATTCAAAATTTCAAAACTATGACGAAGCCAAGGACAAAGAAGATGTATTAATGGCAAAGTGCGAAATGCTCTACAAAAATGGATATTTAAACCGAGCAACACACATCGAAATTTACCAACGCAAAGCACCAATTGCATCAAAGCAGGAAGATCCATTAATCATTACACTTTACCATAATGATTACCGGTTATCCGATTATTACCTAAAAAACATTAATTGGCGTATCCGTAAATTCCTCCAAAACTTTTACGATGCAATTAATGGCGGAAGGCCGGCACTTGGACTTCGCCCATTAAAAGATAAAGAGAAAGCTGCAATAGATGATTTTGATATAAACAATTACAATTTCAAAACCTACGGACAACTTTATACACAAGCCGACAAATTAATAAGCCTTGGAAATCCTCCAGGTAGGGTACAAGCATTTATTGCTGAATACATTCGAAAAAAATTCGATAACAAATCACAGGAACAATTAGTACAAATGTTTGTTAATAGCAAAAAAAACACAAAATAAATTTGCACAATACAAACTTATTGTATAATATTGCCAATAAATTAACTAAAATTCAATAAAAAATGGAAATTACACTCGCTCAAAAAGCCGAAAAATTTGCTGCCGATAAGCATAAAGGCTTGTATGGAACAAAACCATACACACATCACCTAAAAATAGTTATAGATGAATTACTTGAAGTAATTCATTTAATCCCAAAACAACATCAAGATGCCGTTATTGCTGCAGCATGGTTGCACGATATTATGGAAGATGAAAAAATCAATAATGCTGTTTTGGAGGACGAATTTGGAAAACAAGTAGCAGAACTTGTTTGGTTGCTTACAAACCATACCGGTAAACGAGCTTCACCAGAATACTACGAAAAATTAAAAATAAATCCATTTGCAACCATTATTAAATTGTGCGACCGCATTGCAAATGTAAAATATTCACTTGCAGGTAAAGAAAAACTACATCCAAACGAATCGGATGTAACAAAGCAGAATGAACAAATGCGTTGCGAACATAAATTTGCAATGTACAAATCCGAAAACGATGTTTTTGTTTCTGAATTAAATAACACAGAATTTTGGGATATTTACTTCAAAATGGCCAATGATGTTGGTTTTAATTTAGATAAAGCAATATCAAAACTATCCCTAAAATTGTTCCACTTGTTTAATCAACCACAATTACGTGCCGAAAAAGAAGCCGAAATGAATAGCGGTATTCGTAAAGTAACTTTTTCTGTTATAATGAATAATGGTCAAATAGGATTAGAGTACGATTCTGTTCCAGAAAAATCTGTTAATACATTAGAAATTTTAGGGATTTTAGAAATAGTAAAAAAGCATTTTATAGAAAAACAAAACTAAAGAAAATGAGCACACAGCCAATTAAACCAGAAGAAAAACTACCAATATTTAAGCAATTTGATATTCTAAAGTTTGTATCCGAATTTTTTATAAAAAACAAACCACGCGAGCCACATTTAAAAAAAATGCACCTTCGTGCCGACAAAATTTCATCCCTAATTAAAGGTTATGGTGGAATGAGCGCACGCGACTTTGCACGTTTTTGTGCAATTGCAGGTTGGAAAATTATCGACCAGGAAGGAAATACCATTATCGGTAATCCCGAAAACATCCAAAAAGAAGTATCAGATAATACACCACCAAAAGCAGGTTACGATGGTAATATTTAAAATTGATCCACCAAATACCGGTAGGTTAGGCAATCAATTGTTTCAAATTGCAGCTACATTATCACATGCAGCCAATGTAAACGATGCAGCCCAATTTACCACATGGGAATACAATAAATACTTTATCAATCCAATTGATGATAATTTGGATACAACATACGATTGCAAATTTAATGGCATAATGCATAACCCATTACTTGCCCTGCAATTCGAATACAAACCATTACCATTGGAAAAAAATGCAATTTTGCATGGCTTTTTTCAGTCAGAAAAGTATTTTGTTCAAAACAAAGATTTGATTATCAGGCACTTTATGCCAAAAAACGAATTTTTGCGTGTTGTTCGAAATGCAGGAGCCGAATTTTTGAATTTACAAAATACCGTAGCAATTCATGTTCGTAGAGGCGATTATTTGCAAAAGCCAGATTGCCATCCACCATTATCCGAAACCGATTATTACAATAGAGCAATCATAAAACTATTAAGTTATAAAGATTTTGAATTTCCTGTAAAGTCAATGGTTAATTTTATTGTATTTTCAGATGATATTGAATGGTGCAAACAAAACATAACCGTTCCGGACGATATTTGCAAGCTCCATTTTGTATCTGGAAACTCCGATATTGTGGATTTGTTTTTAATGGCCCAATGCAAAAGCCACATTATTGCAAACAGTAGTTTTAGTTGGTGGGCTGCATGGCTTGCCAAAAACATGTTTTTTGATAACCAATACGGAATCACAATTGCACCAAACCAATGGTTCGGACCACAATTAAACCATTACAATACACAGGATTTAATTCCTGCAGATTGGATTAAAATTTAGAAATAACAAAAAAATGGACAATTTAAAATTTTCATGCGATTATAGTTGTAAGCATTTTTTTGGATGCACAACAACCTATGCTCGAAACAAAGCAGAAGCAAAAAAAGCAGTAGAATTAAAACTAAAATCAAAACATGCAGTACACCACAGCTCCATAAGCGATGATTGTGGTGGCAAGTGTAATTTGAAAATAACAAATCTTAAAAAAAATGGCTAACGAACTAAAAACTGAAGAAACACTTGAAAAAATCAAAAATAAAATTGCTGATTTTGGAGATGGACCACTCGAATTTGAAACAAGCGAAATAACCGTATTGCTTAATCAATTGATTTTGCAAGAAAATTATAACGATATGCTTGTTACTGAATGCGAAAATTTAAAAAGCGAAGTTGTTGTAGCAGAGGAACAACGCGATAGGCTACAAAACAATTTAATCGATAAAGAAGAAGTAAACCAAGGTTTAAGGAATCAAATAGTTCAATTACAGGAAAAGCAAACCAAAACAGAAAACATGTTGTTACTCCACCAGGAATTAACGCAATGGATTGCCGAAGAAATTGATAATGATCCAGATACTAGAATATTTGAAGTTAGCCACGATTTTCTGGAAATTCTCCACGATAAAGTAAACAAAATAAATAATTAACATGGTAACAGACGAAACAATAATGCCTTGGGGTGCTCATAAAGGAAAAAAAATGGCAAACGTACCGGATCATTATTTAAAATGGTTGTACGAAAACAATAAATGCTCACCCGAAATTAAAGCATATATCGAAGATAACGCACAATCACTAAAAATAGAAATAAAAAAATGAACAGTAAAATAATCGATATTCTAAAAGAGGCACTTTTGCCTAAAAATCAAGAGTGCGATGGACCACATTGCCAAGGTTGCTGGAAAGATAAAGTAAACGAAGCAATCAAATTGCTGCAACCCGAAAAAGATATTACCGAAAAACAATCCGAAATCGTACACTACGAAGCTCGTTTAAGTAGAAATGTTACCAGAACTCACTATGCCAAAACGGTTTATAGCAAAGGTGTTTTAATTGAGCGATTTACCGAAAAAGAATTTAATCGCTTAAACAAAAAGAATATTAGCACTCATTTTCACCCACAAATAACATTAGGGCATGGTGCATCTGAATATTTTGATATTAAAAAAGATATTGAATTTGTAAAAGTAACCACATCCAAAACTATTAAAGAACAAGCCGTTAAACTAAAATAAATAACATGAACCAAATTTTCAACCTACAAAACGAGGATTACGCAATCCGTTACGCACAAGTACTTAATCCCGATCCATCAAAAGTGCATGTATTATTCATTGCATGTTATGCCAATGGAACAGGCTTGTATTCAAGCATCATTCCTGCCATGGAATTAAACAAAACGAGCACTCACCAAGCAATTGTAAACCAAATAGAGGAACCTACTCCGCAAAAGCAATCCAACGGATTCGATGTTCAAATAAACGATTCAATCCTTATGTGGGCCGATTACATCATGTTCAATACATCATTCCATGATTTACCAGCCGATATTAAAGCCATAAAAGAAACAAACAAAAAGCCAAACCTAAAGTTTGGAATGCATATAGATGATAATTATCATATTTCAATGCATGGCGAAAATGCACAAGCAGCCGAAAAAAGACGATCACAATTACTAATAAACCTAGCAGCAGTTGATATTGTTACCAGCCCAAGCGTGGAGCTTATTGATTATTATGCAAACCTTTTAACCCAAAATGGTTATGAATTGCCACAATTTCAATTCCTTCCAAATCTTATGAGCAACGATTATTATGTTGCCGATGGTGTAAAAATTACAGAACCAAAGCCGCAAAAGCTACAAATAGGAATGCAACTTAACCCAACACAATTTTTGGACCTTGCTCCAATGCGCAAAGTAATGTTGGAAATACTTAAAAAGCATTCCGATAAAGTAGAATTTGTGCTATTTGGTTGGGATGGAGTAAAAGCCAAAGTAAATGCACTCCAAGGCGTAAAATTTAAGCATGTAAAAACAGTAGGCATTCAGCAATATTTCAAAACATTAGCAAATTTGCGATTAGATTTTGTATTAATGCCATTGCTCGACAATGAATTTAACCGATGCAAAAGTCATCACAAACTATTGCAATATGCGCAATTGGGTATTCCTGCCATTGTAAGTAATGTAAAACCATATACCGATATTATTGCAAAACAAGGCGAAACAATATATGCACCAGGTAAAATACCTGCAGTAAAATGCAACAACAATCCAGACGATTGGATTGCAAAAATAGAGTTTATGATCAGCAATGAAGGAGCACGTAAAAAGATGGCGGAAGGAGCAAATTTAGCGGTCCAACAACTATACACTTGGCATACAAATACCGATTTATTAGTAGATATTTTTCCTAAAGTTTTGGAAAACCCAAAAAAATAATAAGATTGAAAATCAATAAGTTAGCAAAATAATAAGAAAAAAAGCAAAAATAAATTTGCAAAACACAAAAAAGCAAAGTAGTTTAGCACCGTAATCAAAAATTAAAAAAATGGAATCATTCGGAAAACAAAAAGTATCAAAAGTATTGCCACTAATTAAATTAGTTGCAGCCCAAAACAATTTACAAATAAACAGATTGCAGCAATTCAAAATTGCAGCAGCATTAGCAAAAAAACAATTCAAAAATTAATCTTATGAAAATATACATATCAGGTAAAATTACAGGGCTAACACATCCACAAGCCGAAGGTTTATTCAAGTTGGCCGAAACACAATTAAAGGGAATGTATCCAGGTTGCGAAACAGTTAATCCAATGAAAATAAATCACGATCACGATAAATCATGGGAAAATTACATGCGTGCCGATTTAAAAGAAATGTTAAATTGCGATTCAATTTACATGCTCAATAATTGGCAACAGTCAAAAGGTGCAATTGTAGAATATACACTTGCAAAAGGATTAAACTTCAAAATTATACACCAAGCAAAATAAAAATCACAATGAATACAGAAAACACATCCGAAATCCCAAAATTAAACATACCAATAGGCGAATTAAAAGAAGGCGTTACCGAAACCAATGGAATGCGTCAGGAAGTAAAAGTGGTGGAGGAAATTACATACGGAGTTACCGAGGAACGAGTAAAAGTAGATTTATCACCATTTAAGCATGTAGCATTTTTATTTACAACGCAAGCAGTAGCAATTGTAAACAAAATACAGGATTGCTACGAAGTAAAAAAAGGACTTTGGCACTATGTTCCGCGCAACATAAATAATCCAGAGCCACACGAAGGTCCATTTTTAATCGAGTTCTATTGTATAGATGATAAAAAAGAAATAAAACGATTCACCAAAACCATTAAAAAGTACTTTCCCGATAGAATTGTAAATTGGGAACCTGTAGATGAAGAATACATTGCAGATCAAAAAAAGTTAAACCAATAAAACCCATTCAATATGAAAAAGCTATTCAGAAAATTCAGTCTATTTGCATTTTTTTCAACAATATTACTTGTTTCATGCAAAAAAGAAGAACCAGCAAAGCCAAAAACGCAATACACGGTAACTTACCATTGCGATTTGCCACCATCCGGACAAGTAAAAATTATCAATTACACATTTGCAGGGCACAATGTTTCAGATACATTAACATTTGTTGATAAATTCGATTTGGTTTGCACCATGGAAAGCGGTGATCGTCCTGCAATATCAGTAAGTTGCAATATAACAATACCGTATGCAGCAATTAATGCACAAATACAGGTTAATGGGGCCACAGTTTCGCACGATTTTCAATCAGGAACAGGATACCAAATAGCCTATGCTAATTATTTACTTCAATAAATTTATTTTATAAAAAACCATAAATGAGCAAATACATTGAATTAGCTAAAAAACTTAAAGCACTTTCCGAAAAAGGAGTTGGTGGCGAAAAAGTTAATGCCGAAAAAATGCTTAATGATTTACTTAAAAAGCACAATTTGAAAATTGAAGATATTGAGGGAGAACAAACAATTGATTATTTTTTTACTTTAAAAAAAGAAGAAGAACGTTTGTGGGGGCAAGTTGTGGCAAGAGTAAACCATGAAATTAAAAAATATGGGCCATTTCCTGCAAAAAAAGTAAAAGATTTGGGATTACAAGGTAATTATATGATTACGTGTACAGTTGCCGAATACGTAGAAATTGATTCAATGCTCAATATTTACCAAAAATTGTATAAGCAGGAGCTTAAAATTTTTTTTGTGGCATTTTGTAAAGCAAATGATTTGCTTGTATCACATGGAGCCAAAAGCACAAATGAGCTAAGTAAAGAAGATCATGAGTTGTGGTTAAGAGCCAACGCAATGGCATCAAAAATAAAAAGCGAAAGTTATAGAAAACAAATTACAAATTAAAACAACAAAAAAATGGCATCAACAAAAAAACATTTGATACAAGTAAGAAGCAATTGCACAATGAGTGTTAATTATGAAAACCTATTATTAACACCACAAGTGGAAATAATATTGCTTACCCAAGAACCTGTTTATAAAATTAAAAAAGTAAAAACAGAATCGTTTATTGAGAAAGACAGAGAGCTAAGCGAATACAGATGCTTTGCAACTTTAGACGCAATCAATGAAATGATTTCAGACTTGCAAAAAGTTGCTTCCGAACTTCAAATATTTGCTCAAATGAGTGGAAGTTTAAATAAGGTAATTGAACAATATAAAAAACCAACAGACAACACACAGCCAGGTAGCGTTTAAATCTTTACTATCAATAACTTTCATATTCAATAAATCATAAACCAAAAAAACAACAAAAAAATGGGAACATTTCAATCAGACCGCAATAAAAGCATAGATGCTGCATTTTCCGAATTTGACAAAAAAAATCCATTAGTATGGAAAAAATTTGAATCAGAAGTATTCAGAGCAATCCAGCTTGGGCGCACAAAAATTAGTGCAAAACAATTAATTGGCTACATCCGTTGGTATGTAAGCATCCAAACAACAGATCCAAAATGGAAAATAAACGATGCATTCACCAGCCGTTATGCACGCAAATTTGCATCTAAAAACAAAAAATACCAACACATTTTTGAGTACCGCGAGCTTCGAAATGGAGCCGAAACACTTAAAAAACAATTCCTTTCACCACCCGAAATTACTGTTTTAAAGCGTGCGCATGCAGGTTACATTGTAAAAGTTGGAAAAGCATTGCATATCAATTGGCAAAAAGATAAACAACAGCAATTGGATAATTATACATTCAACCGTTTAGTTGCATTAGGTTTGCTGCAATGCACCACAGGCGAAAGCCGTATCCAAAAGTGGAAACCAACAACAAAGGCTAAAAAATACTTAAAAGCAATTTCTAAAAAGTAATGAAAAAGCACTATAATAAATCAGTAAAGCACCACATGTCAATAAGTGTAGGTGGGGTGCTTGCCCAATTCACACGCAAAAAAATACGTTTTTGTTCGGAAAGCGATGGAACACCAATGGCCCCCGAAAAAGCAAAGCAAATATTTTTAATGGCGCAATATGAAGGGAAAAGAGTATTGCCAATGAATGCCGATTGCACACGTTTTTGCTATCAAAAAGGTTGTCCAGGGCACGCGTTATCATTAAAGCCTACTGACGAAGTTTTAGAAAAAATTGATTTTCAATACAAACAATTAGGCACAATTCCAGAATGGAAAACTACAAAATAAAAATTGTGCCTTAAAAATTTGGTTATTAAACAATTAGTTCATAAATTTGCAATCTAATTATTTAATAACCAAAAAATTTAAACACATGGCCAAAAAAGTAGCAAAAAAAGCACCTGCAAAGGTTGCTAAAAAAGCAGAAGCAAAAAAAGTAGCTCCAAAAAAAGTAGTGAAAAAAGTAGCTCCAAAAAAAGCTGTTAAAAAGGAAGTTGTAAAAGCAGCACCAAAAAAAGCAGCAAAAAAAGCACCAGCAAAGGTTGCTAAAAAAAAGTAAAATAAAATTTTAAAAAAAGGGAAACACAAAATATTGTTTCCCTTTTTTTTGCTATTTCACAAACACCATGATTGACTACAAAAAAGCTAATTCACTTCCTGCAGCATTGCGTAACAAGGTTATTTACGAAGAAAAATTAATCACCAAAAAAGAAATGATTGATGATGTTATTCTCGTTAAAAAACTTATTGATGTAAAGCAATTGGATTCGTATAAACAAAAGCCATACGTTATTTACGATCATTCTGGGCATCGATTTACATTTGTATCAAAAGCCGAAAAAAAATACATCGATTATTTAATCAAAAAAATAAATGAAGGTGGCCAAACCGAATTGGAGCATAAAGCCACAATCAAAAAAATACAAACCGAATTACCATCCACAACCAAAGCAGCAAAATACATTGCAGCCGATCATATTCAAGAAACACCCGATTATTACCGTAAATTAGAAATGGGTGTGTTAAAGCAAGGTGGACCAATCCAGGAGTTAAAAGATGGAACCGTATTAAAAGGTCCAAGCCACGATAATGGCGGAATCGAAATTGTTGTAAATAATAAACCGGTAGCCGAAGCCGAAGGTGGTGAAGTGGTAATTAATGCCGAAAATAGCAAAGAATATTGCCATGAATTATCTGAAATTAACCAACGCGATGGTAATGGAAAACCATTAGATTGCGGTTGTGCAGGCGAACAAACCGATAAAATGGAGCATGGTGGCGAAATTAAACTTAACAATGTTGATTTGGAATTTGATGAAATGGCACGTGGTGGTTTAATTGGTGGGCATGTTATTGAAAAAGGCTCAATTTTATATGATTATTTTGATGAAATAAAAGCAGAGCTTTATAGCCAATTTAAAGATAAAATATATAGAATTGATGAAGAAAAACAATATTCCAGCCCGACAGGAAGGCTATTCGTATTTACAAAATCTGGAACAGGATACTATGAAATAGAAAAATACTTAAAAGACAATTTTGGAATCAACTCCAAAATAGATACAATTTTTAACGGTGGATATAAAGGACTTGCAATAAATGGGAATAATTATATGGCTCGCGGTGGATCAATCAACAAACGCATGAAATTTCCTAAAAACGATAAATCGCAGGATGGTAAATATGGTTCAGTTAAATCCGAACCACAAAAAAGCGATTATCAAAAAAACAAAGAAATTGAGCAATTAATTGACCAAAAAGGTGATGATCCAAACAATTACCTGTTTTCAGAAAAACAATTTTTGCGCGAATACTCCGGTTACGGTGGTATTGATGTAGAAGAATTTGGCTCAATAGAAGAAGCTAAAAAAGCATTAACAGAATTTTATACACCAGATGCAATTATTCGCAAAATGTGGGCATTGGCTTATAAGTTTGGATTTAAAGATGGGCAATCTGTTTTGGAGCCAAGCGTAGGAACAGGCGAATTTTTAAAATATGTTCCAACTCAAAGCATGGCTACAGGTTATGAAATAAACAAATACAGCTATACTATTTGTAAAATATTGTATCCTCAATTCAACTTTTATTTGCAGCCATTCGAAAATATTTTTATTAAAAACCGCGATACCGTTAAAAATAAGTTGTCGGATATTCAAAAATTCGACCTTGTAATTGGAAATCCTCCTTATGGCGATGTTTCTGGATTAGGAATGGGAATGGGCGAAAAACAATATACAAACGCAAAAAATTGGATAGAATATTTTATTTTACGCGGATTAGACTTAACTTTGCCAAACGGATTATTAATTTACATTATTGGAACCGAAGTTGCAAATGGAGGCACACCATTTTTACAGCAAGGGAACAGCAAAATTAAGCAAATGATTGCCGATAAAGCCGATTTAGTAGATGCTTACCGATTACCAAATGGAGTTTTTGACCGTACCGATGTATTAAGTGATATTCTTGTATTTAAAAGAAAATAAGCCATGAGCGAAAAATTAAAAGAACTAAAGCAATTGATCCATTCACATTTGGAATCATGCGACAAAATACTTACTCCTACAATTTGTGAAATGAAGGATTCTAAAGAAGGAAAATCTGAATTAGAAGAAAAAGTATTAAAGCGAATTTTAGAACGCGGAATAACAGTAGGGCAAGCAATAAACGAAATTGAAAGAGAGTATAACCCAAACATGATTAACGATTAATATGGAATATCCCGAAATTTATGAAATAATGTATGTGGATAAGTCCAGCAACGAACTTAAATCATTTGACAAAACACATGACAAGGAAATTGCATTGCATACAAAGCAAGCATTAATCAACCAAGGGCACAAACAAGTGCATATCCAACACACATTTAAGGAAGGTGGCAAAATTACCGATTCGGTAAATATTGGATACCGATCATTGTTTTTGGAAACGCCAATTGTTTACGGACGCAAAATAGAAATATCAATGCCAAATGGCGAAAAAAGGCAAGCACAATTTGCAATTGTAAATGCCGATAATATTCTTGCATCCCATAACGAACATTCGTTTGTAACTACCATTGGCTATCCAACAATAAATGGCGAAAACATAAACGATCGCAACTATGCCGATGATAAAAATGCACAAGCAAAAGTTATTGAAGTAGCACAAAACCTTGATCCAAATATTTTGGTGAGCACAAGCCGCACACCATCAGGAACACCAATAATTACAAAAGATGGAATTGTTGTATCTGGAAATAACCGTACAATGAGCATAAAAAGAGCAATTACCGATTTCCCAAAGGAATATAGAGATTATTGCAATTTTTTAGTGGAAGAAGTTTTTGCATTTGGAATTAAAAAGGTAGATGTTTCTGCAGGAAGTAAAAGTTATGAATATAAATACACTTTTACAGGAATAAATAGCGAAACAAAAACATTCGACCATCCAATTTTAGTTCGTATAGATTACGATTTCCAAGAGTACAATACAACCGAATTGAGTAAGTATAACAAGGAAACCAAAAAAAGCGAACGCCCAATTGACAAAGCAATTAAAATTGGTAAAATGCTGAATGAAAACGAGGGCTGCAAAAATATGATTGCAGAGCTTGTTGGTGAATACGAAACATTCTCCCAATTTTATGCAAGTTATTCCGACCAGGTAAAACTACGCGATATGCTTATTTCATGTAATATAATTACAAAAAATGAGCTTGCAGCATATTTTGATGAACGTGGATTTACCGAAAATGGAAAAGATTTAATTGAAAATTTGCTTGCAGGAATGATTTTGTCAAAAGATGCATTAATTGCAGGTAGCATGGCAGGCGGAAGGCAATTTAAAACAATTGTAATTACAAGTTTACCGGTATTAGCAAAAAATGCTTCATTGGCCGAAAATTCATTAATTGATTTGTTGAACAAAGCATTCTTATTGGAAAAAAAGATACACGATAGTGGACTTGATTTTAAAGATTACATTGTACAAGGCAACATGTTTGATGAAGCACCCGAAAAAAACGTGCTAATTATGAACCGATTGCTTGCTGCAGGTAGAAATAAATTCAAAAGTTCAATTGATGCATATAACCAAAGCGCAATTGATAACCAAAACGAAAGCCTTTTTGGTGATAAACCATCGTTCCAAGAAATGTACGATACCTATATTACAAGTAAAATAGATACACAGGACCTTGCATTGATTAACAAAAATGCTAATAGCACAATTACAATTGAACCAAACACAAGCCAGGATTTCGACCAAGCAATATTGGATAAAATTGATCCACACGATAATTGGAAAGGGGATATATTTAGAGAAAGGCATGTTTTAAACCAGATAGCAAATAATATATCGGGCACAAACACAGAAAAAAGAAAAGAGGTAATTAGGCTATTTTTGATTTATGCTGATAGATTTCCTGGCAAAATATCCGAAACATATTTGGCGGAATTTGGATTAAAGCAGCCCGAACAAAAAATGGATTATGATAACATGCCATTGGATGATTTAATTGCTTTAAAAAAGAAAAAATATTCAAACATGGATATTGAATCACCTAAAAGCGATGATGAAAAAGCATTAGAAAAAGCAATTGCTGCAAAATTGTCGATTATGAATAGTGCGGTTATGGAAAAAAGAAATGCCGAAAAAGAGCAAAAGCAATCCGAACTATTGTCGAATATAGAAGGAAGCGAATTATATAAAAAATTAAAAAAGGATTTTATGTTCATTCTTTCTTTGCAAAAAAGCAAAAACGAAAAAGGAACAACCGAAGGATGGGATATAAATTTATTTAAGTCAAGTTTTTTAAACAAAATAAAAAAAGAGGCGTATTCATTGAATAATCCTGTTATACAAAAAGTTTTATTGGACTTAAAAAGAATACAAGCCGAACAATTAACAAAGCCTGCATTTACCAATAATCACCAAATTTGGCAATACTTGGAAGAACAACCAACTATTGTTGAAACAAAAGAAGCAGATAAAAACATGACAGAAGCACCAAAAAAACAAAAATCGGATTTTATAGATAACTTACACGAACTTGATCTTTGGCAAAAATGGGATGGAGATAATCGTTATTATAGAAAATTTGTTTTCCCTAAAAATAAGATTGAACTATTTAGAGATATTGCCGATATGGGCATAAAAGAATCTATAATAGATAGAACGGATGGTGGAGTAGATTTAATAATAAGCGTTATAAACGAAGAAACCGCTAATTCAGTATCGGATGTTTGGATGGAAATAAACCCGATTGATGGCATGATATTAAAAAAAGAAACGCCAGAAACAAAACCAACCGCACCAATACTTCCAATGGAATTTTCATATACCGGTCCAGCTACAATGTATTTGGCAAGCGAGTTTATGGGAAATATAAACAAAATAGATGTTACTGATATAAAAATCAAAGCAAAAAAATATGCTCAATACGAAAAAGCATTAAGCGTAACATTTATTCCAAAAGGAAAGCGTTCGCCACGTGGCACCACATTAACATACAGCCCATATATTTTGGTGCTTAAAGGATACAATACACCTGTTCCACAATCTTCAATGAAGCCAATTGCACCAGGAGTAGAACAATCAATCTATACTTCGTTTGATGATCGTTGGCAAACCGATTTTGATAAAATTGTAGATGATTATATTGCAGAACATCCCGATTCTGTTTTATTTGATGCACGTGCCAAAAAGTATGGTAAAAACACATCCGATAGTTTTGAATTTGCAGAGAATGCAGCAGAGTTGCCAAAAGCACTAGAGCCAGAAGTAGAAAAATGGGTGCCAATTGAGAAATTTAAAGTTTGGATAAAAGAAGCTAATCCAAAAGCATGGTATTCAAACATGCTTGGAAAGCAAGTTGAAGTTTATAAAGGAATTTCTACTCCGGAACAATATTATCAATACGGTGATGGTAAATTTATTTTAATTTCAGATACTACAACCGATCCTATTGAGGACTTTTTTAACACTCCAATGGAATTAGTTGCTGCAGGCGAAGCAAAGCAGCCCAATACATTAAACTTACTTGTAAACGATAATTGGTTTGCTCAAAATCCAGATAAAGTACTTGGCGAGCCATACAAAACAAGTGGGCGTTTTGGCGAAGTTACAAAATACCGTGGTAAAATTGATAGCGTTAATCGTATTGATGCTCCATTAAATTTTATGCAAATTAATGCATCCGAAAATCCAACAATATCAACTGAAAACGAAACTGTAAACCAACTTTTACAGGATCCACAAGCACAGCAAAATATTGAAACTTCGTTGGAAGGGACACGCAAAGAAACAATTATTCGCGAAATTAAAAAACATACAAAAGCCGTTACACGAATTGTTGCAAGCAATCCTGTATTGGATGCCGATATGGTTACATTTGAGCAAGTATTTGCCCAAAACAATCCCGAAATATCAAAAGATGAATTACAAGTATTTGTTTGGTATAAGGAAGCAATTGGCGAGCGTCTTTCAAATAAATGGTACCAATTAAGCGGATGGCAAATGGGAGCAAGCCCATTAACAGATTGGATTAACAATGGCTTAGTTTTCCATTTCCGTGGATCATTAATTCCAGCATATTTATATTTGTCAGGGAACATTTGGGAGAAAAAATCGGCACTTGAAAACGATAAATCAACCATAATTGAATTGTATGGAAATCAAGTTTTTGAAAACCAAAAGTTAGTTTTGGATAATGTGTTTAAAATAAGCTACGATAAGCGATTAACACTTACCAATGCAAATTTCGACAACCGTTTAAAATTGCTTCCAATTAGTAAGTTTGCCAATACATTTATGATTGAAACATTGGTAGATGGTAAAGAATTTAAAATGAAATCGCAACCTGCAGGTGGAAAACAACCAGGTAGGCCCGATTTTTTATATGTTGGGCACATGAGCGATTGGAAAAAAACAAAGTTCAGTCAATTATCATTAACCGAAGCATTCCAATATTGGCTTGTAAATTACCGTGGTGAGTATCAAATTAAAAAAGATACAAACTATGCCGAAATTATTAAAATTTACGTACAGCAAGGTCAGCGACCATCATTAGGTAAAGATGGTACGCCAGTCGACAAAAAGGAAGCAGAAGCAATTTGGCAACGTAAATTAAACATTACAAAAGAAGAAGGCGATCGATTATTTTCTATTTTCTTAGCTGAATGGTTAAATGTAGAGGATATTGTAAAAATTGAAACAACCTGGAATGAGCGTTTTAACGGTTATTTGCCTGTTAATTACAATAAAATTCCTGTAGCATTTGCACATGCAAAAGAATACCGCAATTCAGTAGTAGATATTCGCCCCGAAAAACGCGAAGCCGTAACATTTTTAATGAATGAAGGTAGCGGATGCCTTGCCTACGATGTAGGAGTTGGTAAAACATGGAGCGCATTATTTGCTATAAAGCAATTTATGGATGCAGGCTATTGCAAGCGACCATTTATTGTTGTGCCAAACCAAGTGTACAAGCAATTTTTGGCAGAAGGTAAAGGATTGTTCCCAGATGTAAAATTTAATGATCTTTACAATTTAAGCAAAGATTATTTATCGGAATTAAAAGATGCAGATGGAAACATTGAAATGCTTCCCGAAAACTCTATTTCCGTATTAACATACGAAGGATTTGAGCAAATTGGATTTAGCGAAAACACAGCAAATCAAATTGTTGCCGAAATGTATGATATTTTGGATCAAAATCCAGATAAGGCGGTTGATTATTCATCCAAATCAGGGCAAAAACGCGAAGCATCGTTCTACGAACGATTACAAACACTTATTGGACGAGGATTAAGAGGTACTTTAATCAATATTGAGGACCTTGGATTTGATTTTGCTTGTTATGACGAAGCTCACAAAATGAAAAAGTTGTTTGTTGGCGTTAAAGGTGAAATGAAATCAAATGGCGAGGATCGCGAAAAAAATCCGTATCAAATACAAGCAGGTGGAGCACCATCAAGCATTGCATTAAAAGGATTTATGATTAGTCAGTACATCCTTAAAAACAACAATAACCGTAACGTACTTACATTAACAGCTACGCCATTCACAAATAGTCCGCTAGAAATTTTCAGCGTGCTTACATTTATTGCTTATGGTAAACTACGCGAATCAGGATTAAACAACCTAAAATCGTTTTTTGATACATACGTTCATGCAACAAACGAGTTGGTTATTAATGCAAAATTGCGTCCAGAAAGAAAACAAGTTGTTTTAGGATTTAACAACTTGCAATCGTTACAACAGTTAATTAGCCGATTTGTAAACTACAAAACAGGCGAAATGGTTCGTGTACCACGCCCAAACAAATACGTGCTTCCATACAAGTCAAAATTAATTGATGGTGAGTTAATTAAATTGTCGGAATCAGAACGCGTAGATACAATATTACCACTTAGTGCCCAACAAAGAGCATTAATGGACGATATTAAGGCTTATGCCGAATCTAAAATTGAATTATCAGCTATTTGTGGAACAAGCCATTTATCCGATAAAAAAACAGCCGATGATTCGGATGATGAAGATATGGTTGATGCTACTGCAGGCGTTGAGTTAGATGAATCTACCTTAAATGATGATGAAAAAGCAGGCGTAAGAACATTGCGTGCAATGAGTTATGCTCGTAACTTAGCATTAAGCCCATACTTATACGAATGTGCAGGATTAGGCAAACCAAACTATATTGATTATATCGAAACATCACCTAAATTACAATATGTAATTGAGTGTATTCGTTCGGTAAAAAAATACCACGAAAAAAACAATACTCCTGTTTCCGGACAAGTAATTTACATGGACCGCGGAGTTGAATATTTTGGATTAATTAAGGAATACTTAATTAAAGAAGTAGGATATAAGGAGCATGAAGTTGGAATTATAAAATCACAAATGCCAGGAGGTAAAGATGCAAAGGAAAAAGTAAAAATGGCATTTTTGGGCGAAGCATACGATGCAAAATCGGGCGAATTATACGATATTTCAGATGCCGAACGCATGAAAATTGTAATTGGTTCAAGTACAATTAAAGAAGGAATAAACCTACAAAAGCATTCAACTGTTTTATACAACTGTTTTGTGGATTGGAATCCAACAGATGTAAAACAATTGGAAGGCCGTATTTGGAGGCAAGGAAACCTATACAATAGCGTTCGTATAGCTACTCCATTAATGGAGGATAGTATGGATATTTTTATCTTCCAAAAATTATCCGAAAAAACAGCACGTATTGCCGAAATTTGGGATAGCAATGGAGAAAGCAACACATTTAATTTGCAGGAATTTAACCCTTCCGAAATCAAATCGGCACTTATTTCCGATCCAATGGTATTGGCCGAATTGCAACTTATTGAGGACAAAGAAAAAATTGATGATGATATTCGTGGATTAAAAAACGAACAATCTAACATCGATAAAATAATTGAGGCAAAAGAAACATTCGAAGCATATTTTAATGATTTTGATAAATATGTAGATGAATACCGACCTAAAAAAGAGGGCGAAACACGTAGTTTTGCTACTTTGCTTGGATTGGCAAACGGTGTAGTTAAAACACAATTGGATGCTGAAGGTAAAAAAATGGAATACACATACAACCGTTCAAACAAAGAAGGTGTTGTTTATTCCGATAAATCACCAGCAGGAAAGCCTTATTATCAAGATAAATTGGTGCTTGCAAACAGAACTTTATTAAAAGCCGAAAAAGAATATTTAAAACCAAACGGATTAACAATTGAAAAACTTCCTTTATACAAAGATTCTTTAAACGATAGAATTAAAGAGCTGGATGAATCAAAAGCAAAAATAACAAGCGAAGAAAACATTAAATTAAGAGCCGATTATATTGCTGCAGAGCGTGCTGCAAATAAAGTTGAATCTGTTGGAGCAATTGGCCGTGCAAAAGAATTTGAGCGATTAAATTATTTGCTTGACGATAAAGTTAAAAAATCGAAAAAACAAGAGCCAATTGCAATGGCTTGCCCTCCATTGGATGAAAAAGGCGAACGCAGAATTGACAAAGAAGCAATAGAGCACTTAACCGTTTGTATTAATGCTCAACCACAAACAAAAGAACAAAATGTGGATAAGGATGGCGAATATACAGCCGAACGTAAAAAGCTACATGCAAAAATAAGAGAGGCATTCAAGCAAAATGCAACATGCATTAAGCAAGATAAACCAATTGCAATACTTACAGGTGGTGCACCAGGTTCGGGAAAATCGCATTTCCTTAAAAATTATGCACCATATTTATTGAGCAAAAACATTTTCCATGTTGATGCCGATGAAGTTAGAGCAAAATTGCCAGAGTACAAAGGATGGAATGCTTCGGCAACACATCACGAAACAAAAGATATTGTTGATGAATTAATTGATGATATTGGAGGCAAATGTAAATTCGATACTATTTACGATGGTACAATGAATAAAGCAAAAAAATACTACGAGCTTATTGATAAGTTAAAATCAGTAGGATACGAAATATTTATTATTTACATTGATGTTCCACGCGAAGTAAGCGAAATGCGAGTTCTTGATCGTTACAAACGTACAGGGCGTTTTGTTCCAATGGATGTAGTGCAGGAAGTATTTGATGCAGGCCATACCGCATTCGACCAAATTAAAAAAATGGTGAATGGATGGATTCTTGTGGATGGTATGTCAGGACAAGTAATGGAGCATGGTGGCGAAAAAATCCCACAAAACCGCGATTATGCAAAATTAACAGATACCGTAAACTTTAAAAAGGAACAAAAACTAACGGATGATAACCGCACCCGAAAAGTGAAAATTGCTAAAGCAAAAGCTGCAGCACAATCACAACGTATTCGTATTTTAGAATTGGATAAAATGGAGCAAGGCGGATCTGTAAATGACTATAAATACAATTATAGAATGCTTGATAGGCTAAGGGCAGATAATGATTATTATTTAGGCAACGAAGGCAAAAGCAAGCATGTAAAGCATTTGTGGGCAGGCAATGTAGAGGGACAAATAGCCGAAATGAAAAAATTGTGGAATCAGTTACCAGATAATAAAAAGCCCGAATGGTTAAGCATGGAGGATATTTTGGAATATGAACGTAAAATGAAATAGCATGACAACATCACAACGCATAGCAAAGCTGGAACCAAACTCGCCTGTAAGATCATGGCGAAGCGACAAAAAGATGGTTGTGCTCGCTAAAAAGGGCAACAAAACCAAAGTAATACATTTTGGGCAAGTTGGTTATTCCGATTTCACCAAGCATAAAGATCCTTCGCGTAGAAAAAACTACTTAAAACGTAGTGCAGGAATCCGCAATGCAAAAGGGAAACTAACAAAGAACGATATTTTTTCGGCAAACTATTGGGCACGAAAAATATTGTGGTAAACAAAAATAATCTATATTTGCAAAAAAAACAATTGCATGTAGCTTAGCTGGGAGAGCGCATAACTGTTAGTTATGAGGTCGTTGGTTCGAGTCCAATCATGCAACTAAAATTTAATTAATAAAACACAACAAAACAATGTTAATAGACAAATACAACCGAATTTTAATTGATAAACTTCCTGCAAACATTGCTTCCGAAGTAAACCAAATAGCAGCCGATACCGATAATTTTTCCGATGAAGAATTGGTAGAAATTTATAAGGACAATTTTAACGATTTGTTCAAAATAATTGAATCCAAGCATCCAGAAGCACTAAAAGCTAAAAAAAAATTAGTTAAAAAGGCTTCCGAAAAAAAGAAAATTGTTAAAAAAGCCGAACCAAAGAAAAAATTGGTTAAAAAGGCAGGATTATACAATCCTAAAGAAATAGAAACGCAAGACGAGTCGGGAATTAAGCAATCTAAATTCAAATATAATGCAGATGGATTAAGTGTTAAGGATTCTCGTTTTTTAATGGATGCGTCCGAAGAAGATGATGCTGCAATACTTTTTGATGATGAATCGCCAGCAAACGATGTGTATTTTGATATAAATGAGTTTTCGCAAAAAAATAGAGGAAAAATTATAGGAATAATTGGCTATAAAGCGTACGAAAGAATTATAAGGCCGGAAGATAAAAAAAAATTGATAAAAAAATCGGAACCAATTGGACCAACAGGCAAGGATATTGATTTATCAATGTTAGTTGGCAAAGAGTTGGAAGTTTATGAAGAAGGAGTAAAAGAGCCAAAAATAAAAAAAATTACACTTGCAAAAGTTGATGATGCTAAATTTTCCACACGTGCTGTTTATGTAAATGCATCTAAATCGCAATATGAATTTCCACTATCAAAATTAGAATCATTTTTGGAGGGCAAAGAAATTACACCCAAGCACGATGGTGATAAGTTAGTTATTGTTCTAAAAAATGCATCCGAAGTAGATTGCGAAACAGCAATTGCCGAAGTTAAAGCAATACATGCAAAGCGAGAAGCTGCTGCTGCTAAACGTGCCGAAGCACCAAAAAAGAAAGTAACTACTGCAGCGCGCGAAAAGCAAATCAAAACCATTGCATCCGTATTCAAAACAAAGGAATTTAAAGCCGACAAAACAAATGCCCAAGGATTTGCAAAGGACCTTGTTGCCGTTTATAGCAAATACGGTTTAAAATCAATGGCCGACCAGCTCGAAAAAGATATTCAAGAGTTAATCGATACAAAGTATAAATAATCACTAAACCCAAAAAAATGGAAGAAATTACACTAATTCAAATATCATTAGGCGCAATATTTATAGTCGGAATATTGTTTTATGTAAAAATGCTTTTTGCTATCAACAAAAAATCGAATGATTCATTTGATTTAGGCCGATTAAAGCATATTGAGCGCGAAATTGCATTTTATCCAATAAACGAGCAAGTTCAATATTCCGATATTGAAATTCGTTCCAAAATGGATGATTATTTGCACATTAAAGCCTATTTAGATGGTGCCGAATTGGATTGCTTGCAAGATTTTACAACAAGCACAATAGGAAACCTTGCATATATTGCTTTGTTTTACGAAGGTAAAGAATGCCGCGAAACAGCAAACTCCTATTTGCAAGGCTATAAAAAGTGGGTTAAACAAAACTTCCCTACCGAATACCAAAACTATATCAATACACATGGAGATAGCGGAAACTAAACCAGAAACAATCCAGGAGTACCAAAAAAGCCAAAATATTCGTGTATTGGATGTTTTGGTAATTGGTCCGGTAATGATTTATGCAGCATACAAAGCAAAGGAATTACACCCAATTGTACGCATTGCATTAGCAATATTTGGTATATGCACCATTTACTATAATGCTAAAAATTATACAGTAAACATCAAAAACAACCACCGCTAATCATTCCACAATAGGATGAATTAGTTTCGAAGCGCGATATTCCAAGATGAATACCGCGCTTTGCGGTTTTTGTATAGCATACCCAATCGGCACCCAAACAATACCCAAACAACACCCTAATATGTAATTTTGTAAAACACAAACAAAACTTTCCGAAAAAAACGGCCCAAAATAATTAAAATAAAAAAATACGCAAAAAAAATTTGCATTTCATAAAAACACTTATTAATTTAGCACCCATAAATGACAGAGCAAGAGTTTAAAAATGCAGATGCTTATTTTGTTCAATCTAAAACAACAGAGCATTATGTTCATAATAATGGCGAATCGTTTTTTTATTTAAACTCAAATATTGATGCACACGTGTTCCAGAGAGCACAAGCAATTAATTATATTAAACACAATTATACAAATGGCGATCACCAGGCTATTCATATTTCCGAAGCATTGCCATGCGATATAAATGTTAAAAATTTGCAATTTACAAACACATTAACTACATAATTATGCTATTCGATTTCGAAAAAATATTAAATGACAACGGTATCAAAGAAACAGATACCGATTTACCACGTGGAATTTTACGTAAAATTGAAAAGTTCCGTGCAATGCAATCTAAAATAACAGCCGATATTTCAATTGAGGATAAGCAAAAAATAGAGGCTGAATTGGATTCAATTGATGCTGATATTATGCAAACCCTTCCAGATTATTTTGATATGGAGGACGAAGCCGAAACAATTGCAGCGCAAAAAAAGGCAGAACAGGATGCAGCACAAAAAAAGGCCGAAAAAGATGCAGCCAAAAAGCATACAAAAGTAGCCGTTAAAAAAGTGGTTGCCGAAGATCAAACACAAAAAAAGGAAGCCGAAGCAAAGCAAGCACGTATTGCCGAATTAAGCAAACCAGCATCCAACGATAAACAAGCCTTATCAAATTTATTTGAATTAGGCAAAACAACAGTTACAACAGCCGAACTTAAAAAAGCAGGATTTAATACAGGATTTTTTGGCGAAATTGGACCAACCGGTTGCACCATTGGCGAATTTAAACTTTACCGTAAAGATGCAAGCGAAAGTGTATTTACATTAACTAAAAAGTAAAAATAATAATATGGGAATGCCTACTTGTGGTTTTAGTAAAAGCTCATTTTCGAAAAGCAGAAGTTTATTCGATAAAAAACGCGAAACGAATTTTGTTGAATCGAGTTTGCCTAATCCAAAGCCAAATAATTATTCAGTAGTTAAATGGACAAGTGTATTAAAAGAATCACCAGATAGAGTTTATTTAATAATTTTTATTAAATATCACGATTGCACTAACTACGAAGGAAAAAAGATTATGGTTTACGAGTGTTCTTATTCTGACTTAATGAAACAAATACTAATTGATCCTCACTTTTGCGATAACAAAGACTATTATTCACCAATTGCAAGGTTTGAACCAACAGATAAAGGTTGGGATAATGCAGTTAAATTTGTAAATGTTTTATAAAAATATTTTGAAAAAACCAAAATAAAGCATGATTTTATACGTAAAAAATAACCAAGGCAAAGATATTCAAATAGCTATTAGTGGCGTTCAAACACGTAAAGATATGGCCGAAATGCATGGTGCTACTTTTTCAGCAGGACCATCCGATACCACGTACCATGTATGTGATGTATATGCAAAAGAAAGCCCCGATACTACGTATGGAATGGGAGTGCTTGCAATTATTTTTAGCGCATTATTTACAAAAGATGCAATTATTGCAATTACATTCACATTTGCAATTATGGCTTTTACAAAATTATATTTTTGGTTCGACAAAAGAGCAGTACGCAAATTCAACGAATCTACTTACATTTAATACTTATTACAACACGCATAAAAAAATAATGGGAACAGCATCAAGCTGATACTTGATAACTACTAAAAAATGGAAAACCGGTAGGATATAGCGCATATTAATATTCATTAATTTGCTTATGTCAGAAAACAACCCACTATTGCGTATCAACAATGCAATTGATTCATTAATTGCTAAACATGGTAGCCCCAAAGCGGCCGACCTTATCGAAGCACTTTCACTCGAAAGTAATCCACAGCTTCATTCAATCGATTTACAAAAATACATAGTTGCACAAGTTGTTGAAATCCACAAAGTGCAACAAAAAAACCTTGCCGTTTCGCGTACCGAACCGTACAAAAAAGCACGTAAAACTTGTTTTTACCTGCTAAAAGTGCATTGCAACCTTTCTGCAGCAAAAATAAAAAGCAAATTTCCTAAGTATCCATACACTCGAAACCAAATAAGTGCGGATATAAAAAAAATGAAAAACATTGTTGATCTTCCTGCAATCGACAAAAATCACCATACCATTTACCAGCAAATAACAAATAACATTACAAAATTTAAACAACAATAATATGTCATATAAAAAACGTATCCCAAAAGCAAAGCAAACAGCCGAGCCACCAAAACCAACAGAAGAAATAAACCAAACACCAGAACAACCAACAACACACACACAATTCAGAAAAAGCATGGAAGATCAACTAAACGATAAAACCACAAAAACACCAATAGATAACCAAGTAGAATTGGAAGGAGTTGGAAAAATTAATATTTCGGAGGAACCATTTGCACGCCCAACCGTGGAACGCGATTATACCGATGCAGGCGTAAACTCGCACAAAACAGCATCTACTGTAAATGATAAAGCCAAAGCCGATACAGCGCAGCCAAATCCAAATCCGCAAAATCCAAAAGATACAGCACCAGCAAATGATTTTGAACCAACACCACCAAACGAGGAATTTGAACCAACGCCACCAGGAGATGAAGGTTATGCCGAACAGCACACCGTAAATGATGGTGGTGATGGAACAAGTCCATTTAACATTCCATCCGGTTCGGCAAACGATTTAATCGATTTTGGACAAAAAGGATTAAACTATGCAATTGGTATTTTTGGTCCAATGCTCGTTGGAGTAAAATTGCACCGCGAATTTTATAATTTTAAAGGTGCCGTTGAACAAATTAAGGAGCAAAACGAAAAAAACACCGAAAAAATTAAGTTTGACGATGAAGATATTGATATGATTCGCGAGCCATTGGTTGCCATGATGCAAGAAAAAGGCATCCGTGGATTAACAAATGGCGAAAAGTTAGTGGTTGGATTATTAATGATAGGAGTTAAAAAAGCAAAAATAGTTGTTGAAATACGTAAAGAAAACAAAATTCTGGAAAACAACTTAATGGATTTAATCCGTAGCCAAGCTCCTAAACAATCCGGTCCAAAAGAAGAACCAAAGGAAACCGAAGAAGAAATTGAAACAATAATAGCCGAAGAAGTAAAATAAATGGAACCCAAAAAACCAACAAATAACCAAGCTCCAAAGGATAAAAATCCTGCAGCAAAAGTGGATACAGCTCCTAAATTCAAATTTGAATCCGAGGAATGTTTTTCTACCAGCGTAATTGGGCTTACAGGCGTTGGCAAAACGCATAAAAACATTGAGCAATGCAAATTGTACGCACAAACAATACAAGGCGTTAAAAATGGCAGAAAAGTGCTTATTCTTAATTTTCAGAACGAAGATGGTTATGCAAAATTTAAAACATTGCCACCAACACCCGAAGCAATTCGAAAATTCGTTTCTCAAAAAACAGTTGAAATACGCCAAATAACGCCAATTGATAGTGATGGTAGCGCCATGAATAGCAAGCGCAAAGTAGAAGTAATGAAGCATGTATTGGCTAATTACAGAAACGGATTAGCCGTATTTGATGATATTGATGGATATGCTGCATTTGGAACATCGAGCGACAAAGATTTAGTAGGTAATTTGATGGGATTGCGCCACCGTGGTTGCCATACCTTATTTGCCCACCAAGCATGGCGCAAAATGGGAGTAACCGAATGCGAAAACGTTCGTTTTATTCGATTGCACAAAGGATTAGATAGTCCGGAGAGTATGCCAGCCGACAAAAAGAACAATTTTGATATGAATTTGTTAATGATTGCACATTTTGCAGTAGAAGCGCAATATGCATTAGCAAATGAATTGTACGAAGCGCAAAAAATAACCAAGGAACAATGGTTAGGAGCAAAATCGTATTGTATTTATATCGATCGTTGGAAACGAAAACTATTTCCAATATCCGATAAAAACTTTGCCATTGCGTGCCGTAAATATATTTTGCATTATCCACGTGTAATACAAGATGAAATTACAGCAATGGTATTTGACCAAGAAATTACATCCGCACAGCGAAAAAGCCCCGATGTACATTCAAAAGCAATACAACGATTAACCGAAAAGTTTAAAAAAATGTATTTACCAAATAACAAATAAAAACAAAAAAAATGAAAAAAGGAACTTTAGTACAATTTATAGGATTTAATCAATATAAACCATTGCACCGTACATACGTATATGGAGTACGTGGGGATATTGTGTTAATTGAGCATCCAGAAGGCTTATGCTCTGACGATGAAAATGTAAAAGCACATTTATCAAAACATTACAATTTAACGCTTACTAAAAAACAATATTTTTTAGAAGTAAAGCCCGATGAATTGGTTGTACTGAATGCCGATGGAACACAATTACAAACAACAAAACAAGTTGAATTACCAAATTCAGAAACCTTTGTAGATGAAGTTGTAAGCATTCAAGTACCAAAATCGTTTTTATTAAACATAAAGCAATATTTTGTTGCTCAAAAGGAATCGATGGATCCAAATGCCGAAATGCCTGGAATACCAAAAATGTTTTCGAAAATGCTTAAATCGTTTATGTCCGACAAGCGAAACGAAGTACTTGAATTATCCGATTACATGATAAGTTCAGTTGATTCCGCAATGCAAACAATTCAGCAAGCCGATGTAGAAAATACAATACATCCAGAACCAATTGCAGATACAAAAGCAATTGAACCTGCAGCAGTAATAGATAATACAATTGCACCAATTGAAACAGCACCCGAAATAATTCAACCAGAAACATCAATCCATAATCACAATGTTTAAAAACGATACACTCACAATTACAATAGTAAATAATACAAAAACAGCCCTACCATGGGCTGCATTTGGCTATAACCAAGGCTTACAAAGTGGACCAGGCGTATCCGTAAATGTAGCCGAAAGTTCACTTATGCAAGCAACACGCCAAAGCGCACAAGCCTATTTTGATGTAAAAGAAATTAAAATACGCACCAATAACAATGAGCAATTGAGTAATCCAATTACATTGCAGCATAGTGATGCAACAGGAAAATACGTGCAAGTATCATTCAATCCGGTTGATTATGTAGATGTAATTAATTCAATTCCAAACTTTGTTGTAATTCGCAATCCCGAACTTACCATTACAGGTAAAGATGGTATTACAGGAGTAATTAATGCCAATAGCCGTATGGATGTAATCATTAAGGTAAAGCAAGCCACAAAAAAGTCAAATTTCATTAAATCATTAATTGATTTGTTTGCACCAGGAACAAACCTAACACTTACACGCGTACCAAAATAAAATCAAATTTGATATTTACAATAGAATTTTTGTAAAAAATAAAATTACAAGCCACATTGGAAAATGTGGCTTTTTTAGTGCCATTTAGCCTATTTATTTACAAAAAACATAATTGTAAAACAAAAGCACTTTCCATATTTATAATGTTTTCTGAATTTTGCATCACTTATTATAGTCAAAAAAAATTAAAAACCAAAAAACCCATTCAAAATGAATTTTAAAACAGCCCTTATGTATGCAGGTGTAATCGTAGTTGCGATTTTAGTTGCAGAATTAGTTAAACCAAGCGTAAACAAAATGTTAGGTCGCTAATTATTTTCAAAAGCAAAATAAACATCAATCAAAAAAAACACAAAGAAAACAATGAACCCAAATTCTTACAAATCATTGGTAGCTAGATCTGCTTCACGTTTCTCCAATTTTGGAGGTAACGGAATGGCTCCTGCTAACCGTTTGCAACAATTAAACCGTACTTTCACGGTATTAATTACAAATGCAACAAATGCTGATGCAACTTACGTTGTATTTGGTAATAACATTTATGGTGATGCTGCTTCTGCAGGATCTTCTACAGGTGTTACTGTTACAATTTCAGAATCAAGCCACGCACAGGTAAAACGCGAAACAGCGAACTCACCTGCACAATTGGTAATGGCGAAGTACAAAACTAGCGATGCTGATAACTTATCGAATACTATTTCGTACATCGAAAAAGATTCAACAGGTAAGTTTCAATCAATCCCTGTAACACCATTAAACTACCAAGAACCAGAAAACAACCAATCTTTATTGGTTCGTATTCCTGACTTTGAAGGTATGGATATTTATGGTGGTAGTTATTTAACAGGAACCATTAAAACAGGTACTACAATCACTTTAATCCTTTCAGTAGGTACAAAAGTAGATTTACGTAACGCTGCTTCTGATGATTCAGTTATCGTAACAACTTCAAGACCTGCTCCAAACGGACAAGCTCCATTGCAATTACAAGTTTCTGCTCCTTTAGCTGTACCAACAGCGGTAGCTGCTCCTGATGTTGCAACACGTAGCAAGTTTTTAGGTTACTAAAATCCAAAAACGGAAGTAAATTATAAAGAAGCCAAAGAACTTGTTTCTTTGGCTTTTTTTCAAAAAACAAATCACCAATGATTGATTTCTTAAACAAATTTGAAACGAAAATCAACGATTTTACAGGGCTTTCCGAAAAAACAGTTGAAGCGTTAAACAAAATTTTAGTTGTAGAAATTGTAAATACTCTTAGCACAAGTCTTTCTTATGTTTTGTTTGGTGGCGATATTTATGGTTTTTCTAATAATGCAGGATCATCAACAGGCGTAAGAGTAAATGTAAATGGAGCAACACATGGCGAGGTTAAAAGAGAAGTTGATAATAATCCTTACATAATTGATTCAATTCTTTATTCCACAACCGATACCGATAATTTAGATAATAACTTATCATACTTTTCGAGAGAGGCAACAGGATTAGTTGAATTAGAAACAGTACAACCATTAAACTATATTGAACCAGAAAATCAATATAGCGCAAACAAAAATATACGAATTGTGGATTTTAATGGGATGTTAATAGATGGAATACATGCTATTAGTGGATCAATAAAAGGAAACACAACAATTCGATTAGTAATAAGATTAAAGCAAAAAATTGTAAGGCAAAACATTCTTAATAATGATTCCATTGTTGAAAATGCCGAACCTTCAAAGCCAAACAGAGTTCAAAAAATTGAATTAATTAATTCGGATAGCAATCCTAAATGCAACAAATACAATGTATAACGCACTTAATCCGATCCATTATATAGCATTACACAACGAAAACGAAGTGTTGCCAATGCTTACACAGCAATTTGCATTACCAATGCCAAAAAGCCATGCCGAATACTTTACCATGGTTGATTATGCAACAGCACAATATGGCGATTCATTTATCAATTCAATGATTTCGGTTCATCCAGATAAAGAATTGTTTGTTACTAAATCGGGATTTACTCCTGATAACTATGTTTCAAACGTAAAACAATACAATTTAAGTCAATTAAACTCCGAATTAGAATCGCTTACAACACAATTTAGTAAAGCAACCGATCAAGCATCAAAAATAGAATTACTCGATACCATTGCCTTTGTTCAAAAACAAATAATTGAAAAACAAAAGCAAGCAACTCCAACCGAATTGCCAGGAAGTTCAATACACAAAACAAATCAATACCTATTATTAGCATTAACAGCAATTGTATTAATGTTTGTAGGTTCTAAAATATTTAAACAATGATAATTATTACACGCGATACAGCTAAAGTTTTTGATGGCAAATCATATTTGGTTAGTCCGGAACAACAAAAGGGCATGGAGCACATTGCCGATGCCGTTGTAAACAAAAAACAAGAATTAGTTGATTTGTTAAATAAATTTGGCGTTCCTGCATACGGAAAAATTAGTGCAAATGAATTAACTGTATTAACAGTTGATATGCTAAACAAATCAAAAGAATTTCAAGGCGAATTTGCTCAAATGGTTGCAGGCAGCTATTCAAACATGACAGATGGATATACCGCAGCAACAGTTGGTATTATGAATAGCATTGCTAGTATTATTGGTTCGTTTCAAACACCAGATAATTCAGCAGCCATTGCAGCTACAAATGCACAAATACTTGCACTAGCAGCCGAAAAGGAAAAAGCTAAAAAAAGAAACACAACAATTGCAATTGTTGTAATAAGCATACTTGTAATTGCTGCAGGATTTATTATTTATAAACAAGCAAAAGCAAACAAATAATGGAATTAGGACTTTGTTTTGGAAATAAAGAATGTATTGCAAAGCGCGATGCTCAAAAAGCAGCAAACCAGCAAGCATTATTATTACAACAGCAAGCATTACAACAAGCATTAAATAAATCAAGCGGTGGCTTTTCAACAGGTGCAATAGTGGGAACTGTTTTAGGGGTTATTGCAATTACAGTAGTTATAATAATTATTATCAAAAAAAACAAAAAAAAATAACAAAATGAATACTAACGATAGACTTTTTAAAGAACCAACAGGTTTAATTCCAAGAAAATCTAAATTTTCAAATATAACAGGAACATCACCAAAGGATTTTGGTATTGATACTACTCGTTTGGAGCGATTAAAATCCGAATTAAGCGTATTAGAAACTGTTAAATTGCCAGATGCAGAAAGAAGATTGGCTTTACATGAAGGTTATTTGTCTGAAAACATTCAGAAAGCAAATGCTGGATTAATGGATCCTCGTAATGTTGATATAGAAAGAGCTAAAGTTGCAAGCATTAAGCAGGAAATTTCAAACTTAAAAAACATTGAAATTGCAAACAAAAAAATTGAAGTTGATAATGAACAACGTTCAATCAATGCACTATTTGAAAAGCAAATAGAGGCATTAAAAGAAAAAGCAAAAACAGATCCAAATGCATTAGCTGCATTAAAGGAATTGGAAGCACAGCAAGCGGCTTTTTCTGGAAGCAAAACAAAATTGATTGTTTTTGCAGTTGTAGGAGTAGTATTGTTAATTATCGGAACAATTATTTTTATTAAGATAAGAAAAAAATCAAAAGCAGCAGCAACAGCCTAAAATCAAAATAAATGGAAGCAAATTCAAAAATTGGGATTAGTACTACATCCGAAAAAAACATTGAGGAATTAAAACGTAGAATTAATGGTGCGCGAGTAGATTTAGATTTTTATTCAACACCAATTGAATTTACAAGTGTAGAGCCACAAAGCGCAAACCACTTGTTTGGTAATGGTAAATGGAAAAAAACAATTATTGATCATTTTGGCGAAGATACTTTTCAAAAGTATTCCGAAAAATACGGAAACAAGCCAATTGATTTTAAAATAACAAAGTTAATTACACCATTTGCTAAGTATTTTCAACAAAACGAATTGGTGCAAATAAAAGACAATAAAGGCACTTATTCGGGCGAAGTAAAAGTGTTAGCCATTGGCGATTGTTCTTTAATAATTATGAAGCCTTTTACATGCGATTCAACAGGCCAATTAATTAACCTTAATCGTAAAAAAGGTGCCGAAAATGCACTAAAAAAAATGAATCAAATGCTTGCCGATTTACAACCAACAATGGTAGCCGAAAGCAAAGCAGTTGAAACAAACAAAGTTGAAAGCGAAAAGCCTGCAGAAGCAACAGCTTCTTTACCAGAAACAGCAACAACAGTAGAAACAAAAAAATCGAATACAACATTAAAAATAGTAATTGGATTATTAATAACAGTAGCAATTATTTATGCCGGTTACAAAATAATTAACAGTCAAAAAAAGTAAAAACCTAAAACAAATAAAAACATGTGTGGTACTTGTAGCAATTTTACAGAAAATCAAATGGGATTAAAAACATGGAGCAACTTTAATAATAACAAAGTTGGCTTAAAAACATGGAGTAATTTTACCGAAACTGAACTTCGTGCGCGTTGTTCACAAGAGTTGAATACCACTTCCGATTCATTAATTATGGATTGCGTTCGTCAAAAGCAATCACAAATGACACAAACAACAAGTGCAGATGGTACTCCGCAATGGGTAGGATATGTACAAGGTGCAGGTCAAATTTTGCAAAATGCAGGTCAAATTTTCCAAGGATTATTTGGGCAACAAAATGTAGCACCATCAAATATGCCACCAGCACCAATGCCCGAAGAACCAAAAGGTTTAGGCGTAGGAGCTTGGATTGGAATTGTAGTGGGCGTATTGCTTGTTGGTGGATTAGTTTGGTACGGAGTTAAACAATCTTCAAAAGCAGGTAAATAATCATGGAAAACAAATACGTATGGGCAATTATTGCATTCTTAGTAGGATACTTTATTGCAAAAAAACGATTAGAAAAAAGCATTGCAGATAAAGTACAAGCAGCCGAAGAAGCATTAACAACCGAATTTGCTGCAGGCATAGATAATGCACTTGCAATTGCAGAGCAAAAAGGAATGACTGTAACACAAGTTCGCCAAAATTTTAAATAAAATATGTTACCTGTATTAAATACCGATAATCAGAAAATTGTAATTAACATGGATTTGTTTTATGCAAAGCCATGCGATATTCGAATTGTTGGTACCGATGCAAGTGATGAAAATACCGTTTATTTTGATAGAATAGCAAATCCCGATCGTCCAGGCTTATTCAGTTTGGACTTTCCATTGCCATTAAGTCCTAAAAAACTTAAAATATCAATGTTTTCGGATGCCGAACGTGGTGATGCCGTTATCAAAACAATGGGTTCGGAATTTTTGAATCCGGTAGGAGTTGAATGTGATGAAGAAGATATTGAATTTATCAAATTCCTTCAAAAGTTTGCTGAAAAAGCAAGCTATTTACCTACAGGCGAATATCGTGCACCAGGATTACGCCCATACATTGTGTATAGCGATTACATTATTGATGCCGAACTTGGCAAATTAACAACACCAGCACGCGTGGACCACAATAGTGGCGAAATGCAAATTTCACGCGAAATGTTCAAAAAATATACCGTTCCGCAACGAATGGTTATTGGAGCACATGAATACAGCCATTGGAAATACGATAATACAAACGAAACATTTTGTGATTTGAATGCATTGCGTATTTGTTTAGGACTTGGATTTTCAAAATCGGAATGTATTTATACGTTCACCAACATTTTGAATGATGATCACGAATCAAACAATCGTTTACACGAAATAGTAAATTTTATAAACCAATTTAAACAATAAAAATGGCCGACTTTTTAGCAATAGCATCCAAAACTTTTAATTTTGAAGGAGGATTTCAACAATTTCCAAACGATACAGCAAACTATTGTAATGGAGTTTTAATTGGTACAAACCACGGAATTTCAGCAATAGCATACAAAGGTTACTACAATGAGTGCCCAACAGTTGCAAAAATGAAAGCCTTAACAAAGGACCAAGCAAAAGCAATTTACAAAAAAAACTATTGGGATGTTATTCAAGGCGATCGTATTGTAAACCAAAGTGTAGCACATATCTTTTTTGATGCATTTATTGCATCTGGATACGTAGGATTAAAACGTGTAAAAGGATATGTAAATACATATTATGGAGCTGCAAAAATACCTGTTAATTCAAGTGCATTAACGCCTGCGCAAGCCGATTTAATAAACCAAGCAGATGCAAAAAAACTATTTGATATTGCAAAAGCAGGCGAAATTGCAAACCGTAACAGTTTAGTAAATAGCAATCCTACAAAATACGGAATGTTTTTAAAAGGTTGGTTAAACCGATTAAATGCAATCAATTTTGATGGAGCAACAAACTTTGTAAAGCGTAACCCGGCAATAGTATTACTATTTGCATTTATAGCAATGGCAACCACATTTGCAATTGTAAAAACAGTACAAGCATAATAAACCAAAATAATAACCAACAACCAAAACAAACAAAATGAACAAAAATTTAAAAATAGCCTTAATTATCGCAGGTATCATTGCAGTAATTTATTTCTGGAATAAAAAGAAATCAGATGATTCATCAAAATCAGATTTTTTAGGACTTTTTGCTAAAAAAGGATCACAAAAGTGGGCCGATAAATTAGCAAAAAGATATTGCCAATTAGTTAGTCAATTAAGAAAACTAGTTGATTTAATGAATGCAGGTAAAGGCGATGGAATGACAGCTAAATTAATCAAAAGAATTGAATCTGAATTAGAGGATATTTTAGCAGCATTAGCAGCATACGGATATGCAGTTAATGAATCAACTTGCAAAGCAATAAAAACAGGCGGAAAAATCTACAAACCAGGTGATAAAATTGGTGCAGATTGTTTGTGCAAAGATAAAAGAACTTGGGGGCCAGAGTGCTGCAAGTCTTTCAAATAATGGATAAAAAAAGAGTTATAAAAAACGTGTTATTCGCAGTATTCGTGCCTACAATAGTAGTGCTCGCATACTACGGATACAAGTTTGGAAAACAAAAGTACTTAATTTACAAATCAAAAAAAGAGGGAACAAGCAATGAAAAAAATTCTAATATATAGCGGAATCGGAATAGCATTAATTACAATACTATACTTTGTATTTAAGCCAAAAGCTAAAAAAGATTGTGGTTGCCAAGGTGGTGATCCAATTGCTGCAATTAATGCAATGAATACCGATGAACTAAAGGAGCAAATTACAGCCCTTGGTGATAAGCGTAGATTAGATGGCTTGTCGGATGATGAACTAAAAGCAATTTTAATTGAATTAGTACAAAAATAATTATGGCAAACAAACGCATATTTTCAAACTTTACTATCAATGCCGATGTAACGCCCCTTTACGATAGTTGGGGTACAGCCGATTATTGGGGATGTAACGAGTGGGTTAATTGGCACAAAGCAATGGTTCAAAAATACGGATTGCAAAAAGCAAACGAACGTTTTATTGATGCATGGCTTGATGGTTTATCTGTTGTAGCAGGTGGACGAGGAAATGCACCTGGTTCAAATTACATTGTTGATAGCGTGCCATTGGATTGTAGATCATTCAATTCCTCATTCCGCGATTATATTTCAAAAAACCAAGCATTATACGATGTTGTTTATTCCGGAATAGCAGGTACAATTGTAAAACCAATTGGTGCTGCAGTTGATATAGTTGAAAATGTAGGTGGTGGAATATCAAATGTATCAAAAGTAATTAGATATGGTTTACCAATAATCATCATTTTAATTGCAGGTATTTATGCTTATAAAATATACAAAAAATAATGCAGTTACAAGGTAAAATAACCGACAAACAAACAGGCGAAACCTTGCCAGGTGCTAATATTTATATTAGTGATGCAAATGGTAATGTATTAAATCCACCAACAGGAGCACAATCCGATGCAAATGGAATGTATGCTTTTTTTGTGCCAAATGGAAGTTATGTAACAGCATCATTTGTAGGAATGAAAAAACAGGTAGTGCAGCCAATTGCGCAACAATGTATTGCAAGCCCATGCACCACAATTCAAAATTTTGAATTAGAATCTGGTAGTCAGTTGGAAGTAGTAGAAATACAAGCTAAAAAACCATTTCCATGGCTTATTGCAACAGCAGTATTAGTAACAGCACTTGGATTAGGATATT